>ERZ1673960.47-NODE-47-length-42421-cov-795.944791_pt1 | contig 42421 bp, 37 predicted proteins | sample MGYA00580190_ERZ1673960 | MGnify/ENA primary metagenome ERZ1673960 (study PRJEB41334, sample SAMN05608106) | rock metagenome | biome: terrestrial subsurface; feature: shale formation; material: shale | place: USA: Pennsylvania ...
AGAGCCAGAGCCAGAGCCAGAGCCAGAGCCAGAGCCAGAGCCAGAGCCAGAGCCGGCCTTTGTGCCCCAGAATGCCGGGGCGTTTGTGCCTTTGGCGGAACTGCGGCAACGGGATGGCTGGACGTTACAGGTAGTGGCTGGCCAGCTCGAGAAAACCGTCCTGAACGTCATGGCGCGTGCGCCGGCAGGGGCGAACCTTGAATACACGGTGGGAGAGCGTCAGGGCGAGCCCTGGTTTATGCTTGTCTATGGTCGGTACGAGATCAAGGATCAGGCGCGTGAAGCCGCGTCCAGCCTGCCTTCGGAGCTTGGTGTCAGCAATCCCTGGGTGAGATCTTTTGCCAGTTTCTGAGTGCTTCGAACGGGTGCAGCGAGCCTTTCGGGCGGTCCCGGTCGCCTGGAAATTTATTGCATAAATGGCATCAAATACGTAGAATCCGATCCCCCCTTTTTTAGGTGTCAGTACACTTTGTGCACTGTTTTGGTGCGCTGGCGACTGATGGCAAAGCATTTCTACGCGAGAGAACGCTTATGACAACAGGCTTGTATCATCCCGACGAATTCAGGGACAACTGCGGTTTTGGCCTGATTGCCCACATGAAGGGCGAGGCCAGCCATAAGCTGTTGCAGACGGCTATCGAGTCACTCACCTGTATGACTCACCGCGGAGGTATCGCTGCGGATGGCAAGACCGGCGATGGCTGCGGGCTGCTTATTCAAAGCCCCAGGGCATTTTTGCAAAAAGCGGCACAGGCGGCGTTTGGCAAAAAACCTGGCGACTTGTTTGCAGTTGGCCAGGTTTTTTTAGCCCCGGACGAGACCAAAGCCTCGGCGGGCCGTGCAGCGGTTGAGAAAAGGCTCGTAGAGCAGGGCCTGGAAGTTATGGGCTGGCGCGAAGTGCCGCTGGACGACAGCTGCCTGGGGCCAATGGCCCTGGATTGCCTGCCGCGCATCGAGCAGGTGTTCGTGGAGCCGGCGGGTAAATCCGAGAAAGATTTCGCCATCAGTCTGTTTGTTGGTCGTCGTCACGCTGAACGCGATATGGCGGACGACCCGGAGTTCTACATTTGCAGCCTGTCGCATCGCACCCTGGCCTACAAAGGCCTGATGATGCCGGCGGATCTGGCCAACTTCTACAAGGACCTGGGCGATCCGGATCTGGAAACCGCCATCTGCGTTTTCCACCAGCGTTTCTCCACCAACACCATGCCGCGTTGGCCGCTGGCACAGCCGTTCCGTTTCCTCGCCCACAACGGTGAAATCAACACCATTGAAGCGAACCGCAACTGGGCGATGGCCCGGGCGGCGAAGTTCAACTCGCCCGACCTGCCGGATCTCCAGACGCTTCAGCCCCTGGTGAACCTCTCTGGTTCTGACTCCTCCAGCATGGACAACATGCTGGAAGTGTTGCTGGCAGGCGGCGTCGACCTGTTCCGTGCTGTTCGCATGATGATTCCGCCTGCGTGGCAGAACGTCGAGACCATGGATTCAGATCTGCGCGCGTTCTATGAGTACAACTCCATGCACATGGAGCCGTGGGATGGCCCTGCCGGCCTGGTTATGTCCGATGGTCGCCATGCCCTGTGTATGCTCGACCGTAACGGTCTGCGCCCGGCCCGCTGGGTGGTCACCAAAGACGACTTCATCACCCTCGCGTCAGAAGTGGGTACCTACAGCTACACGCCCGACGATGTCGTGGCCAAGGGCCGCGTTGGGCCGGGTCAGATGCTGGTGGTGGACACCGAGACTGGTGACGTTCTGCACACCGACGACGTGGATCAGCGCCTGAAAACCGCCCAGCCCTACAAGCGCTGGTTAAAGGAAAACGCGCTGCGAGTGGAAACCACGCTGAACCAGGGCACGTCCAAGTTCAAGCTGATGGAGCAGGATGAACTCCTGGTCCACCAGAAGATGTTCAACGTGTCGTTTGAAGAGCGGGACCAGGTGCTGCGTCCGCTGGGCGAGAACGCCCAGGAAGCTGTTGGCTCTATGGGTGATGATACCCCGATGGCCGTGCTGTCCAGCAAAGTGCGCCACGTGGGCGACTACTTCCGCCAGAAATTTGCCCAGGTCACCAACCCGCCGATCGACCCGCTGCGCGAGTCCATCGTGATGTCGCTGGAGACCTGCCTGGGCGCCGAGAAGAACGTGTTCGAGGAGACCGCCGAGCACGCGGACCGGATGATCCTGACCACGCCGGTACTCTCGCCCTCCAAGTTCCTGCACATCAGCGAGAACGACCGCCCGGGCTTTGAAGTGGCGCGTATCTCCCTGAGCTATTCCCCGGACGTGGGTCTGGAACAGGGTATCCGTCAGGTCTGCCAGCAGGCGGAACAGGCGGTTCGCGATGGCAAGATCATCCTGATTTTGTCCGACCGCGAGCTGACCGATGGCGAACTCCCGGTCAACGCCCTGATGGCAACTGGCGCTGTTCACCATCACCTGGTGGCCCAGGGGCTGCGTTGTGATGCCAACCTGGTTGTCGAGACCGGTTGGGCGCGGGATTCTCACCACTTCGCCGTTCTGTTCGGCTTCGGTGCTACCGCCGTTTACCCGTACCTGTCGTACCAGGTATTGAACGATCTGATCCGTACCGGCGAGTTGTTGGTTGATCCGATCGATGCCAAGAACAACTACCGCAAGGGTATCAACAAGGGGCTGCTGAAGATCCTGTCGAAGATGGGTATCTCCACCATCACCTCCTACCGGGGTGCACAGCTGTTCGAGGCCATTGGCCTCGCGGACAACGTGGTGGACCTGTGCTTCAAGGGTGTGCCGAGCCGCATCCAGGGCGCAGACTTCGGCGACTTCCACAAGGACCAGGAGCTCCTGGCAGCCGTGGCCTGGAAGCCGCGCAAGCCGATTTCCCAGGGTGGCCTGCTGAAGTACGTACACGGCCAGGAATACCATGCATTCAACCCGGATGTGGTCGGTGCCCTGCAGGACGCGGTAATCAGTGGCGATTACGGTCAATACCGCAAGTACTCGAGCCTGGTGAACGATCGCCCGGTCGCGACCCTGCGTGACCTGCTGGTGTTCAAGAAAGACCTCAAATCCATCGATCTCTCTGAAGTGGAGCCGGTCGAGAACATCTTCCCGCGCTTCGATTCCGCAGCGATGTCGCTGGGCGCGCTGTCGCCAGAGGCCCATGAGGCCCTGGCCGTGGCCATGAACACCCTGGGTGGCCGCTCCAACTCGGGTGAAGGCGGTGAAGACCCGTCCCGCTATGGCAATAACAAGCGCTCCAAGATCAAGCAGGTGGCTTCCGGCCGTTTCGGTGTGACCGCCGAATACCTGCGCAGTGCCGACGTCATGCAGATCAAGGTAGCCCAGGGCGCCAAGCCCGGTGAGGGCGGCCAGTTGCCTGGCGGTAAGGTGAACGAGCTGATTGCCCGTCTGCGTTACTCCGTGCCGGGCGTGACCCTGATTTCACCGCCCCCGCACCACGATATCTACTCCATCGAGGACCTGGCGCAGCTGATCTTCGACCTCAAGCAGGTCAACCCGGAGGCACTGGTATCGGTGAAGCTGGTATCCGAGCCCGGTGTGGGCACCATCGCTGCCGGCGTGGCCAAGGCCTACGCCGACCTGATCACGGTATCGGGTTACGATGGTGGTACCGCGGCCAGCCCGCTGACCTCGATCCGTTACGCCGGTTCCCCCTGGGAGCTGGGGCTGACTGAAACCCAGCAGGCCCTGCGTGCCAACGACCTGCGCGGCAAGATCCGCCTGCAGACCGACGGCGGCATCAAAACCGGCCTGGATGTGGTGAAAGCCTCCATCCTGGGCGCGGAGAGCTTTGGCTTCGGCACCACTCCGATGGTCGCCCTAGGCTGTAAGTACCTGCGTATCTGTCACCTGAATAACTGTGCGACCGGTGTTGCGACCCAGAACGAGTACCTGCGTGAAGAACACTTCAAGGGTACCGTGGAAATGGCCATGAACTTCTTCCGCTTCGTGGCGGAGGAAACCCGTGAGTGGCTGGCCAAGCTGGGCGTGCGCAGTCTGGAAGAGCTGGTGGGTCGTGTGGACCTGCTGGAGCGTCTGCCGGGCGATACTGATCGTCAGCAGAAGCTGGACCTGACCCGTTTGCTGGAAAACGAGCATATTCCGGCCGACAAGCCTCATACCTGCCAGGTTGAGCGCAACCATCCGTTCGATCAGGGTCAGTTGGCCGAGCAGATGGTGAAAGACACCGCTGCTGCGATTGCCGAGAAATCCGGCGGTGCCTGGCACTACCGGGTAACCAACTGTGATCGTTCCATCGGTGCTCGCCTGTCCGGTGAGATTGCCCAGCAGCACGGTAACCAGGGCATGGTCAGCGCACCGATCACCCTGGACCTGACCGGCACCGCCGGCCAGAGCTTTGGTGTCTGGAACGTGGGCGGCCTGAACCTGATCCTGGAAGGCGACGCCAACGATTACGTGGGCAAGGGCATGACCGGCGGCAAGCTGGTGGTCAAGCCGCCCCGTGGCAGTCAGTTCGAGACCCAGAACACCTCCATTGTGGGCAACACCTGTCTGTACGGTGCCACAGGCGGCAAGCTGTTCGCAGCCGGTACCGCGGGTGAGCGTTTTGCCGTGCGGAACTCTGGCGCCCACGCCGTTGTCGAAGGCGCCGGTGACCACTGCTGTGAGTACATGACCGGTGGCCTCGTGACCGTTCTGGGTGACACGGGCTACAACTTCGGTGCCGGCATGACCGGTGGCTTCGCCTACGTGCTCGACCGAAACAACACCTTCGTGGACAAGTACAACCACGAACTGGTTGAGATCCAGCGTATCTCCCGGGAAGACATGGAGGCACATCGGAACCACCTGCGGGGCGTGATCCGTGAGCACATTTCTGAAACCGGAAGTGCCTGGGCGGAGCATATACTGGAAGAGTTCGACGACTACATCAGTCGTTTCTGGTTGGTGAAGCCGAAGGCCGCGAACCTGCGCAGCCTGCTGGCAAACACCCGAGCCCGCCCGGAGTAATCGGAGTAGCACTATGAAAGAACGTCTCAACAATGACTTTCAGTTTATGGAAGTAGGGCGGGTTGACCCCAAGAAAGTGCCTGCCAAGAAGCGAAAGAAAGAGTTCGGGGAAATCTATCACCCGTTCACGGAAACCCACGCGTCCTCCCAGGCGCATCGCTGCCTGGAGTGCGGTAACCCGTACTGCGAGTGGAAGTGCCCGGTGCACAACTACATTCCGAACTGGCTGAAGCTGGTGTCGGAAGGCAACATCATGAAGGCGGTGGAACTGTGTCACCAGACCAACTCCCTGCCCGAGGTCTGTGGTCGTGTGTGCCCACAGGACCGTCTGTGTGAAGGTGCCTGTACCCTGAACGACGGTTACGGTGCGGTCACCATCGGTTCGGTGGAGAAGTACATCACCGATACCGCCTTCGCCCTGGGCTGGAAGCCTGACCTGTCGGAGGTGAAGTGGACCGACAAGAAAGTTGCGGTTATCGGTGCCGGCCCGGCAGGTCTGGGTTGTGCGGATATTCTGGTGCGTAACGGCGTGAAGCCGGTGGTGTTTGACCGCTATCCGGAAATCGGTGGCCTGCTGACCTTCGGCATTCCGGAGTTCAAGCTGGAAAAAACGGTCATGACCCGCCGCCGCAAGGTGTTTGAAGAGATGGGCATGGAGTTCCGCCTGAACACCGAAGTGGGCAAAGACGTGCATCTCAAGGACATCATCGAAGAATACGATGCGGTGTTCATGGGCATGGGTACCTACGAATACATGAAAGGCGGCTTCCCGGGCGAGGACCTGCCCGGTGTTCACGACGCCCTGCCGTTCCTGGTGTCCAACGTGAACCGTCGCCTGGGCTTCGAGAAGCAGGAAAGCGACTTCATCGACATGAAAGGCAAACGTGTGGTGGTCCTGGGTGGTGGTGACACCGCCATGGACTGTAACCGCACGTCCATCCGGCAACAGGCGGAGAGCGTGACCTGTGCCTATCGTCGTGACGAGGCCAACATGCCGGGCTCCCGCAAAGAAGTGGCGAACGCCAAGGAAGAAGGCGTGAATTTCCTGTTCAATCGCCAGCCGATTGCCATCATTGGCGAAGACAAGGTTGAAGGCGTGAAGGTGGTTTCCACCCAGTTGGGCGAGCCCGACGAAAACGGCCGCCGCCGTCCGGAACCGGTGCCTGGTAGTGAGGAAGTGATCCCGGCTGACGCCGTTCTGGTTGCTTTCGGTTTCCGTCCGAGCCCAGCACCCTGGTTCGAGGAGCAAGGCGTGAAGACCAACGACTGGGGCCTGGTAAACGCCCCAGAGGAAGCGGAGTTCGCGTTCCAGACCAGCAACCCGAAAATCTTCGCCGGTGGCGATATGGTTCGGGGCTCCGACCTGGTGGTAACGGCCATCTGGGAAGGCCGTCAGGCGGCTGAAGGCATCCTGGATTACCTGGATGTCTGATTAGCGGCTTGACCGTAATCAGAAGGGCGGCTTGCTGTGGTAAGCCGCCCTTTTTTATTCCTGCAAACGGGGTATCATTGCTCCCCAATATTTCATCATTTACCAAGACGCTGGATTGATTATGACTGAGCTGAAAAATGACCGCTTCCTGCGCGCCCTGATGCGCCAGCCCGTGGATCGCACCCCGGTATGGATGATGCGCCAGGCCGGTCGCTACCTCCCGGAATACCGTGCCACCCGCGCCAAAGCCGGTGATTTTCTCAGTCTGTGCAAGAACACACCGCTGGCCTGTGAAGTGACTCTGCAGCCGCTGGAGCGTTATCCGTTGGATGCCGCGATCCTGTTTTCGGACATCCTGACCATCCCCGACGCCCTGGGGCTGGGTTTGTACTTTGAGACCGGCGAAGGCCCGAAATTCCGCAACGTGATCCGCTCCGAGGCGGATGTGGCGGCGTTACCGAAGATGAACGCCGAAACCGACCTGGATTACGTGATGAACGCGGTGTCCACTATCCGTCGTGAGCTGAACGGTCGCGTACCGTTGATTGGCTTCTCCGGCAGCCCCTGGACGCTGGCGACTTACATGATTGAAGGTGGTTCCTCAAAGACCTTCTCCGAAGCCAAAAAACTGATGTACGGCCAGCCGGAGGTGATGCACCGTCTGTTGGATCACCTGGCGGATTCGGTCATCGATTATCTGAACGGTCAGATCAAGGCCGGTGCCCAGGCGGTGCAGATTTTCGATACCTGGGGCGGCGTGCTCAGCCACTGGGCCTACGAAGAGTTCTCCCTGCGCTACATGCGCAAGATTGTCGCTGGTCTGACCCGTGAAAGCGAAGGCCGCCACGTGCCGGTGATCCTGTTCACCAAGAACGGCGGTCAGTGGCTGGAGACCATTGCCGATTCCGGCTGTGATGCAGTGGGCTTGGACTGGACCACCGACATTGCCAATGCTCGCGCCCGCGTAGGCGACAAGGTGGCCCTGCAGGGCAACATGGACCCGGCGATGCTGTATGCGCCGAAGGAGCGCATTCGCGAGGAAGTGGCTTACATCCTTGAGCGGTATGGTTCCGGTCCGGGGCATATCTTCAACCTGGGGCACGGTATTACACCGGATGTGGATCCGGAGCACGCCGGGGCGTTTATTGAGGCTGTTGTGGAGTTGAGTCCGAAGTATCACCGATAAGCTTAGGCTATCGGTGTCCTCTCTCTGCTAGCCTGATGCGGTTGAGTGACGGTCGGTTGTCATGGCCTCCGAAAAACCGCTACAAGCACGTCCCTGTGCGCTTCTCTCAGGCCATCCATGGCCTTCGAAATTTTTCGGAGGCCATGACAACCAACCTTGTTCATGCTTCGTTGATATCGCCTCGTTGCTTTCACTTCCTGACTACTTGTTTTGCGCTCATGCTGCTCCTAGCCACTAATGAAAGTCTTATGTGAGCTGGCTTCCTTCCCCCGGCGAGTCTATAGTTTGGGCAAGGAACATGGACTGTCAGGAGCTTCCTCTTGTCTACAAAATTCCCCGAAAAACGCCAATTCCACCGCATTGAATTCGACGCTGCGTGTGAGCTGCACTGTGAGGAAGAAGTGTGGGAAACCGAGGTGCTGGATATTTCGCTTAAAGGTGTTCTTGTTCGCAAACCTAGAGGTTGGAATGCGCAGCTGAACCGGCCCTGTGAGTTGGTGGTTCACCTTGATGACCACGAACGGGCGATTGTGATGGCGGTGGAGTTAAAGCACGTGGAAGGTGATCACCTGGGCTTCAAGTGCCAGTACATTGACCTGGACAGCGTGACCCACCTGAAGCGGCTGGTGGAGCTGAATCTGGGCGATCCTGCGTTACTCGAGCGTGAATTTGCTCATATGCTGGATTGAGCTGTTACACCAGTTTGGCTTGTTGATTAAGCGATAACTGCGCAGTGAGTAGAGCGGTGTAGGAGGCAGCTTTCCAAAAATTTTGAGGGCCAGGGATGGCCCGAAATAAGCGCACAGGGAAGTGCTTGTAGCGGTTTTTGGAAAGCTGCCTCCTACATCGCGTCGCCCCCGATACCTGCAGGCTGGGGGCCAAATCCTAAAGCTCCTCCAAAGCCGAAAGGGCATCCGAAAGCTTGGTCACCGGTATCACCTTCATGCCATCCACCGGCTTGCGCGGCACGTTGGCCTTGGGCACCAGTGCCCGGGTAAAGCCGTGCTTGGCGGCCTCGTAAATGCGTTCCTGGCCACTGGGCACCGGGCGGATTTCGCCGGAAAGCCCGACCTCCCCGAAGATCACCAGATCCTGGGGCAGGGCGCGGTTACGGAAGGAAGAGACGACAGCTGCCAGCAGCGCCAGGTCGGCACTGGTCTCGGCCACTTTCACGCCGCCCACCACGTTCACGAACACATCCTGGTCCGCCACGTGCATGCCGCCATGCCTGTGCAAAACCGCCAACAACATCGCCAGCCGGTTCTGGTCCAGGCCCACGGCGACACGTCTTGGGTAACTGCCCTGTGCCATGTCCACCAGCGCCTGGATCTCCACCAGCATGGGGCGGGTGCCTTCCCAGACGACCATCACCACACTGCCGGGCGCGGCATCCTCGCCCCGGTTCAGGAAGATCGCGCTGGGGTTTTTTACCTCTTTCAGGCCCTGCTCCAGCATGGCGAACACGCCCAGCTCGTTGACTGCGCCGAAGCGGTTCTTGATGCCCCGCAGGGTGCGATAGCGGCTATCACTGGAACCTTCCAGCAGGATGGAGCAGTCAATCATATGCTCCAGCACCTTCGGGCCGGCCAGGCTGCCGTCCTTGGTGACGTGGCCCACCAGGAACAGGATGGTGCCTGTCTGCTTGGCGAAGCGGGTCAGATAGGCGGCGCTTTCCCGAACCTGGGAGACTGAGCCGGGAGCCGATTCAATGTCCGCCACGTGCATCACCTGAATACTGTCGATTACCAGGATTCGTGGCTTTTCGGCTTCCGCCACCTGTATCAGCCGTTCGACACTGGTTTCGGACAGCATCTTCAAATCACGGGTAGGCAGGCCCAGCCGGTTGGCGCGCATGGCGACCTGTTGCAGGGATTCCTCACCGGTGACATACAGCGCAGGAGTCTTCTCGGCCAGTTGGCAGGCTGCCTGAAGCAGCAGCGTACTTTTGCCCGCGCCCGGGTGCCCCCCCATGAGTACCGCTGAGCCTTCCACCAACCCCCCGCCCAGTACCCGGTCAAACTCCTTCATGCCGGTGCTGATTCGCGGCTGTTCGGCCAGGCTGACATCGTCCAGGCTTTTGATCTCGGACAGGCTGCCGGCAAAGCCTTCGAAGCGTGCGCCCCGGACTCCCTTGGCAGAGCTGCCCGCGCCACGAACTTCGCTGACAGTGTTCCAGGCCTGGCAAGCAGTGCACTGGCCCTGCCATTTGGAATAATCGGCGCCACATTCGGTGCAGACGAAAGCTGTCTTGGCTTTGGCCATGGTCGGAATTCCGTGTTTCGGGGGCGGGAGAAAAGAGGAGGGCCGGCTGAGTTCAGCCGGCCCGGGTGGCCCATCAGGCCAGTTTCTTGTACTTCATGCGCTTGGGCTGCATGGCAGAATCCCCTTTGCGCTTCTTGAAGTCCTCGTCGTACTCGCTGAAGTTGCCTTCGAAGTAGACCACGTCGCCGTCATCCTCGAACGCCAGGATGTGGGTGGCGACACGGTCCAGGAACCAGCGGTCGTGCGAGATCACCAGGGCGGAACCCGGGAAGTTCAGCAGGGCTTCTTCCAGGGCGCGCAGGGTTTCCACGTCCAGGTCGTTGGTCGGTTCGTCCAGCAGCAGCACGTTGCCGCCCTGTTTCAGCAGCTTGGCCAGATGCAGACGGTTGCGCTCACCGCCGGACAGGTCGGCAACCCGCTTCTGCTGGTCGCTGCCCTTGAAATTGAAGCGCCCAACATAGGCACGGGAAGGTGTCTCGTAGTTGCCTACCTTGATGATGTCGTTGCCGTCGGAAAGCTCTTCCCAAACGGTCTTGTCACCATCCAGATCCCGCATCTGGTCCACGTAGGCCAGTTCCACGGTCTCACCCACGACGATCTCGCCGGAGTCTGGCTTGTCGTAGCCGGCAATCATCTTGAACAGGGTGGATTTACCGGCCCCGTTACCACCGATGATGCCGACGATCGCGCCCGGCGGAACGCTGAAGGACACGTCTTCGTACAGCAGGCGGTCTTCAAAGGCTTTGCTGATGCCGTCGACTTCGATCACCTTGTTGCCCAGGCGTGGTCCGGGCGGGATGTACAGTTCGTTGGTTTCATTGCGCTTCTGGAATTCCTGGGAGCTCATTTCCTCAAAGCGCGCCAAACGAGCCTTGCTCTTGGACTGGCGGCCCTTGGCATTGGAGCGTACCCATTCCAGTTCCTGCTTGACGGCTTTCTGGTGGGAAGCTTCCTGCTTGGCTTCCATCTCCAGGCGCTTCTCCTTGTTCTCCAGCCACTGGCTGTAGTTGCCTTCGAACGGGATGCCGTGGCCACGGTCCAGTTCCAGGATCCAGCCGGCGACGTTGTCCAGGAAGTAGCGGTCGTGGGTGATGGCTACCACGGTGCCGTCGTAGTCGTGCAGGAAGCGCTCCAGCCAGGCCACGGACTCGGCGTCCAGGTGGTTGGTGGGCTCGTCCAGCAGCAGCATGTCCGGGCCGGACAACAACAGGCGACACAGCGCCACACGGCGGCGCTCACCACCGGAGAGTACGCTTACCTTCTGATCCCAGGGTGGCAGGCGAAGGGCGTCGGCCGCCACTTCCATCTTGCGCTCGATGTCGTGGCCGTCGGTGGCCTGGATGATGGCTTCCAGTTCGCCCTGTTTCTGGGCCAGGGCGTCAAAGTCGGCATCCGGCTCGGCATAAGCAGCGTACACCTGGTCCAGCTCGGCCAGGGCGTTGTGAACGTGTTCAACGGACTCGTCGACAATTTCCTTGACGGTCTTTTCTTCGTCCAGCTCCGGCTCCTGGGGCAGGTAGCCCACGTTAATGCCGGGCTGCGGGCGGGCTTCGCCGATGTAATCGGTATCAACGCCGGCCATGATGCGCAGCAGGGTGGATTTACCGGCGCCGTTCAGGCCGAGAACGCCGATCTTGGCGCCCGGGAAGAAGCTCAGGGAAATGTCTTTAAGAATCTCCCGCTTGGGCGGAACCACTTTGCCCACGCGGTTCATTGTATAAACGTATTGGGCCATAACTGGCTGTATCCTCTGTATGAATTCGGAGGTAAAGAAAACCAATGTGCGGATTAGCCCCGTAAGGTAGCGAAACGGGCCTGTTATGGCAATTGAGAACAAACCGAAGATTGCCGTGTGCCGGTATCTGCGGACCCTATAAAGGATGATTTTCAACCCGTTTTCGCGGTAGAATGCGTCTCCAAAATTTCCAGCGTTCGGGCGCGATTGCACCGCCCGGGCCAGCCATTGAGACAGAGGCAGCACATCCATGTTTAATCGTGATATGAAAATCGCCGGTTACGACGACGAACTCTGGACCGCCATGGAAGCGGAACGCAACCGCCAGGAAGTCCATATCGAACTGATCGCGTCGGAAAACTACACCAGCCCTCGCGTGATGGAAGCGCAGGGCAGCGTGCTGACCAATAAGTACGCCGAAGGGTATCCCGGCAAGCGGTACTACGGTGGCTGCGAGTTTGTCGATAAAGCGGAAGAGCTGGCTATTGATCGCGCTAAAGAGCTGTTTGGCGCTGCCTATGCCAACGTACAGCCGCACTCCGGCTCCCAGGCCAATTCGGCGGTCTTCATGGCTCTGCTCAAGCCGGGCGACACCGTGATGGGCATGAGCCTGGCGCATGGCGGCCACCTGACTCACGGCGCCACCGTGAACTTTTCCGGCAAGATCTATAACGCGGTCCAGTATGGCATCAACACCGACACTGGCCTGATCGATTACGACGAAGTGGAAGCGCTGGCTGTTGAGCACCAGCCGAAGATGATCATCGCCGGCTTCTCTGCGTACTCACAGGAGTTGGATTTTGCCCGCTTCCGCGCGATCGCGGACAAAGTAGGCGCTTACCTGTTTGTGGACATGGCCCACGTGGCCGGCCTGGTTGCCGCTGGCGTGTATCCGGACCCGGTTCCCCACGCTCACGTGGTTGCCACCACCACCCACAAGACCCTGCGCGGCCCCCGTGGCGGCCTGATCCTGGCCTGCGATGATGCCGACCTGCAGAAAAAGCTGAACTCCGCCGTATTCCCGGGCGGCCAGGGCGGCCCTCTGATGCACGTGATCGCCGCCAAGGCCGTGTGCTTCAAGGAAGCCATGAGCGATGAGTTCAAGGCCTATCAGAAGCAGGTGGTCAAGAACGCGGCCGCCATGGCGGAAGTGTTCATCGAGCGTGGTTTTGACGTGGTTTCCGGCGGTACCAAGAACCACCTGTTCCTGGTCAGCCTGATCAAGCAGGACATCACCGGCAAAGACGCCGATGCTGCCCTGGGCCGCGCCCACATCACCGTGAACAAGAACGCCGTGCCGAACGATCCGCGCTCGCCGTTTGTGACCTCCGGCCTGCGCGTTGGCACCCCGGCAGTGACCACTCGCGGTTTCGGTGAAACCGAGTGCCGTGATCTGGCCGGCTGGATGTGCGATATCCTCGACAATCTTGAAGACGAAGCCGTCATCAGCCGCGTTCGTGAGCAGGTCGAAGAAGTCTGTGGCCGTTTCCCGGTTTACAGCTGATCGTCGCTGAACGCTACAACCCGGTCGTGCTTTAGGCGCGATCGGGCGTTTCCTTGCCGGAGCTATTGCTATGCATTGTCCTTTCTGTGGTGAAGTTGATACCAAGGTGATCGACTCGCGCCTGGTGGCCGAGGGGGATCAGGTTCGTCGCCGCAGGGAATGCCTGACATGCCATGAGAGGTTCACGACGTTTGAAACCGCTGAGCTTGTGATGCCCCGTGTGGTCAAACAGGATGGCACGCGCCAGCCGTTTGATGAGGACAAGCTGCGGGCCGGGTTGATGAAGGCCCTGGAGAAACGGCCGGTCAGTATCGAGCAGATTGATGCCGCCCTGAACCGGATCCGTTACCGTCTGCGCGCCACCGGCGAGCGCGAGGTGAAGTCCATGCGCCTGGGCGAAGAGGTGATGACTGAGTTGCGCCAGTTGGACCAGGTGGCCTATGTGCGTTTCGCCTCGGTGTATCGCAGCTTTCAGGACATCAATGAGTTCAAGGAAGAAATCGAACGGCTGTCGCAAGGTGACGGTGACGCTGCGGAGGACGTGGCGCGCGCGCTGGTCGATAAACCGGCAGACAAGGGCAAGGCATGATTCTGGACCGTGACCGGGCGATGATGGCCCGGGCTATTCAGTTGGCGTGGCGTGGGCGTTACTCCACTCATCCTAATCCCAGGGTCGGGTGTGTGCTTGCCCGGGGTAACCGGATTGTTGGGGAAGGTTGGCACGAGCGGGCCGGTGAGGCCCATGCCGAAGTGCGAGCCCTGAGCCAGGCTGGTGAGCAGGCTCGTGGTGCCAGGGCCTACATCACGCTTGAACCCTGCAGCCACTACGGGCGCACCCCGCCGTGCGCCAAGGCCCTGATTGATGCCGGTGTATCGCAGGTGTTTGCAGCCATCCGTGACCCGAACCCCTCGGTTTCCGGGCGAGGGCTGGAAATGTTGCGGGAGGCTGGCATCCGGGTGCACGAAGGCTTGATGGAAGACGAAGCCCGACGGTTGAACCCGGGCTTTATCAAGCGCATGACCACCGGTCGCCCCTGGGTGCGCCTGAAAATGGCGGCCAGCCTGGATGGCCGGACCGCCATGGCGTCGGGAGAAAGCCAGTGGATCACCGGGCCGGAAGCCCGTCGCGACGTGCAGCGCCTGCGGGCGCTCAGCGATGCCATTCTCACGGGTGTGGGCACGGTGTTGGCGGACGACCCGTCACTGAACGTGCGTCGCGAGGAGATGGGCGATATCGGTGACGCCACCGAGCCGTCCCGGCAGCCGCTTCGGGTGATCGCTGACCGGGACGCCCGAACGCCATCAATGGCGCGAATCCTGCGCGGCGGCAATGTCCAAGTCTTTTGTGCCAGCTCCACGTTGGCGACTGGGCCTGCCCAGGATCTGGCGGCACTGGGCGTGAGCCTCACCGGGGTGGCCTGGAAAGATAATGGTGTGGACGTCGCCGAACTGCTGGATGCCCTGGGCGAGCTTGGCATCAACGAAGTGCTTGTGGAGGCAGGTCCCACTCTGGCGGGTACCTTTATCGGCGAGAACCTGGTGGACGAGTTGTGGCTGTACCAGGCGCCGGTGTTTCTTGGCAGTACCGGCCGCCCCACCGCGCACTTACCCATTGATACCATGGCTGACAAAATACAGTGGACCGTATTGGATCGCCGACAGGTGGGCGAGGATCATCGAATGATCCTGGCGCGCCGCTAAACGTTTAATTCATTTTTTCCGGGCCAACAATGGTTCCCGGGAAGGCAGGGTGCAGAACCGTATGGCACTGAACAGCATTGAAGAGATCATCGACGATATCCGTCAGGGTAAAATGGTTATCCTGATGGACGATGAAGACCGGGAAAACGAAGGCGACCTGGTGATGGCCGCCGAGCATTGCACAGCCGAGGCCATCAACTTTATGGCCCGCTTTGGCCGGGGCCTGATTTGCATGCCCATGAGCCGTGAGCGCTGTGAGCAACTGGAACTGCCATTGATGGTGCACCAGAACGCCTCCGGTTTCGGCACCAAGTTCACTCTGTCGATCGAAGCGGCGGAGGGTGTCACTACCGGTATCTCGGCTGCTGATCGTGCCCGCACCGTGCAAGCCGCTGTAGCGCGCAATGCCAAGGCCTCCGATCTGGTTCAGCCAGGCCATATCTTCCCGCTGATGGCGGATCCCGGTGGTGTGCTTAGCCGCGCTGGCCATACCGAGGCTTCCTGCGATCTGGCTGTTCTGGCTGACTGTGAGCCAGCCGGCGTGATCTGCGAGATCATGAACGACGACGGTTCCATGGCGCGCCGGGAAGACCTGGAACGGTTTGCCGAAGAGCACGATTTGAAGATTGGCACCATCGCCGATCTCATTCACTACCGCACCCTGAACGAGAAAACCGTGGAGTGCGTGGAAGAGAACGAGCTGGATACCGAGTACGGCGTGTTCACCCTGCGCACCTACCGGGACAACATTCAAGGCGCCACTCACCTGGCCATGGTCATGGGGGATATCCACCCCGAGCAACCAACCTTCGTTCGGGTGCATATTACCGATACCCTGCGCGACCTCCTGGGCGCACGGCGCAAGGATTCCCGTAGCTGGCCGCTGCACCATGCACTGGAGAAAGTGTCTGAAGAGGGGCATGGCGTCGTGGTGTTGCTCAACAGCGCTGAAGACAGCTACAACCTGGAAGACCGGATTCACGAGTTCTTTGACCGTGAGCAGGCATCCTCCGCCAAGGGGGGCTCTGGCGTTTACTTCACGGTGGGCACCGGGTCCCAGATTCTGCGGGATATTGGCGTTGGCAAAATGCGCCTGCTGAGCCCGCCGGTAAAATTCTCCGCTATCTCCGGCTTCGATCTGGAAGTCGTGGAATACGTACCCTATTCACAAGACTGATTCATTCGGCTGTCCGGCTTGGCGTCGGGCAGCCCGTAAAGGACAATGCAATGAACGATATTAAAGTAATTGAAGGTGATTTCACCCAATGTAGCGGTCGCTACGCCCTGGTGGTTGGCCGGTTCAACGGTTTTGTGGTCGAAAGCCTGGTTGAAGGTGCCATCGACACCCTGTTGCGTCATGGTATTTCCAAAGACGACATCACCATTGTGCGTGTGCCTGGCGCCTATGAAATGCCGCTGGCAGTCAAGCGCGTGGCGGAAACCACAGAATACGACGCCGTCATCGCCCTGGGTGCGGTGATTCGTGGTGGCACCCCGCACTTTGATTACGTGGCTGGTGAAGCTTCCAGTGGGCTGGGTGCTGTCAGCCTGGATTCCGACGTGCCGGTCAGCTTTGGCGTGCTGACGGTGGATTCCATCGAGCAGGCCATTGAGCGTTCCGGCACCAAGGCCGGTAACAAGGGCGCCGAAGCGGCCATCACCGCGCTGGAAATGGTCAGTCTGTTCAAGAAGTTGGGTGAGTAATGAGTGAAGCAGGCGAGAACACCCCACAGACAGGAAGCAACAAGCCCAAGGCCGGCGACCGCCGCCGTGCCCGGGCGCTGGCCATGCAGGGCCTGTATCAGCGGCACTTCAGTAAAACACCGATTGCCGATATTGAAGCTGAATTCATGGTCGATAATGACATGAGCAAGGTGGACCTGATGTACTTCCGCGATTTGTTGCGCGGCGTGCATCGGGAGGAAGCGGAGCTGGACCGTTTGTTGGAGCCGTACCTGGATCGCCCTTTGAAGGAGGTGGACCCGGTGGAGCTATCCATCGTGCGTCTGGGTGCCTATGAGCTCAAACATCGGATTGACGTCCCTTACCGCGTGGTGATCAACGAAGGCATCGAAATGGCCAAGCGCTTCGGTGGTACCGAGGGGCACAAGTTTGTGAACAGCATTCTGGACAAACTGAGCCGTCGCCTGCGTATGGCGGAAACCCGTCAGCGTTGAGTTATGGGCGAATTTGAGCTGATTCGCCAATTCTTCCAGCCGCTGGCCGCCGCTGGCGGCTCGAGTCAGCTGTTGCTCGGCCCGGGCGACGACTGTGCCATTCAGCGGGTACCGCCGGGCCGGGACCTGGTCTTTTCCGTCGACACCTTGGTGGAGGGTGTCCACTTCCCCGAACGTTATTCCCCGTTCAACCTTGGTTGGCGGTCGCTGGCGGTTGCCGCCAGTGATCTGGCCGCCATGGGCGCGGTGCCGGTGTGCTTCACCCTGGCGCTGACCCTGCCAGAAGCGAACGAACACTGGCTGTCGGACTTTGCCGAAGGGCTCGCCAAGGCCAGTGCCGCTTTTGGTATTACCCTGGCGGGTGGTGACACCACGCGTGGCCCGCTCACACTCTCGATCCAGGTGCATGGCACCGTGGCGGAAGGAAAATGCCTGCGTCGCAGTGGCGCTGCCCCCGGCGATCTTGTCTGCGTTTCCGGCACCTTTGGTGATGCCGGAGCAGCCCTCCCGTATCTGGACACCGTGAAGCCGTCCCCGCTTCAGAAGGCGGTACTGACGCAATATCACCATCCACAACCCAGGGTGACTTTGGGGCAGCAACTGGTCGGTTATGCGTCAGCGGCCATTGATGTCTCTGATGGCCTGCTGGCCGACCTTCAGCATGTTCTTGCTGCTTCTGGTGTTGGTGCCCGGGTTCAGGTGGATGAGGTGCCTCTGAGCGCTGCGCTGCAGGAACTCCATGGAAACAAGGCCATAGAGCTGGCACTGACGGCTGGCGATGATTATCAGCTGTGTGTCACCATATCACCCGGACAATGGTCTCGGTTGTCAGAGCAGGTTCGGGCTGAGCTGACGGTGATCGGGCAGATAGAAGCTGAGCCAGGTCTGCGCCTTGAAGGCGGTGAAGAAGGCATCAGTATTCAGGGATTTGATCATTTCGGGAGGACAGTTTGACGGATCATGATCCAGCCCCAGAGCCTGAGGTGCCTCAGGCAATACTGCCACCTGGCTTTCTTAAAGACCCGGTTCACCTGCTGGCGTTCGGCTTTGGTAGCGGCACTGCCTCCCGGGCTCCAGGCACATGGGGCAGCCTGGCGGCCATCCCATTCTGGTACCTGTTTGCCTGGATGCCCATGCCTTTATACTGGCTGGTAGTGCTTGCGGCATGCCTGGTTGGTATCTGGTTATGTGGAAAGACCGCCCGGGATCTCAAGGTCCATGACCACGGCGGCATTGTCTGGGACGAGTTTGCCGGTATGTGGATTGCCCTCGGCCTGATGCCGGATGATATCTATGGGGTGTTGATGGCGTTCATGTTGTTCCGTTTGTTCGATGTTGCCAAACCCTGGCCAATCAGTTGGCTGGACGAACACCTGCCCGGAGGGGTGGGGATCATGGTCGATGACATCATCGCTGGTTTCATGGCACTGGCCTGCCTTTGGGGTATAGACATCTGGTTGATGCCGTTTATTGCGTGACGGGCATCGCGAACGGAATGGGCAAAGTTGGGGCGGCTGTCAGTGCAGCCGTCTTTCTTCAGGCAGCATTTCCACTACGTGCAGGAAACGCTTGAGTCCGATCTCGGCCCTTTGCCGGGACGCGAATGGGCCACTGTCAAAGCCTTCACGGGTGGTGAAGTACCACTTGTTGCCCACACAGAAAAAGCGGTTACAGCGGAAAGGAACCGGCCCATCCTCTCCAGACCTGGGTTGCGTGTTCATGGTGTCTCCCGTGCCCGTTTTGGTTTACTCTTCGGGGCAGCATTGCGAGTGGGTGGAACCGAGCCGGTTTTGTTTTTAGTAGTGTTTTTCTTTTAATAGGAGCTTAAAGAGTATGTGTCACGTTTCCAGATTGTTCAAATTCGCTGTCCTGATGATGAGCGTCGTCCTGGTGGGCTGTGCTTCATCCGCCGCGCGCATCAATACCTGGGAAGGTAGCCCGCAGGAAGCGGCTAACCCCGCGGTACTGAAAGCTCCTGGAGCCATTCAGGTCAAGAGCGTGAATGGCCAGAACATGACCACTTACCTGATTGACGATCTGGCTCTCGACTATGGGCTGCTGCCGGGCAAAAATGAGGTGGTGTTCACCTACAAAACCATCTGGGCCAAGTCCGGAGTGGTCGAGAATGGTGAGTCCAAGGTGCATACCATTGAAAGTGAGCCCCAGGTGGTTCGTTTTGACGCCGAAGCGGGCACCACCTACCGGTTTGCGTACGAAGAGCCCTCCAATCGCCGTGAAGCGGAAGCCATGATGGATAGCTTCTCCGCCGATATCGTGACAGCGGGCGGTCAGAACGTGGCCAGCTCCACAAACTGGGATGGTCAGTCCATTTTCCGCACGGCCCGTACGCCCATTCCTCAGGCCTCTGGTGACAACGGCGCTCCGGCCGGCACCACGCTGGATCAGTTGAAGTCCATCTGGGCGGATGCCTCGGAAGAGGAAAAGCGCGCTTTCCTACGCTGGGCGTTTGAGTAAGCGTTAGCGAGGAAACGCCATCAGCCGGGCCAAGTGCCCGGCTTTTTTACGACTGGCCAGTGCCTTTCAGCCAGTTTTGAAGTGGCGCGTCGTTACTGAGCCGTTCCCAGAACCACATTAACGCCTTGCCTTTATCGTCGCTGTGCCGGGCCAGATGCACACCGATAGGCGCGCGGGCTTCCACCACCTCTTTGGCCACCAGTGTGCCTTGGGCCAGCTGCTTATGAATCCTTCCGAGGGGCAGCCAGCCGACGCCCAGGCCCGCTTCCTGTGCGGCAATCTTCTGATCAATATTACTGACCGTGAGGGTACGTTGGCGCCGGAAGATGCCGGCGTTGCCGGGCGGCAGGGAGCGTGATGTGTCCGCGGCCACGGCCGCCGGGTACCGTGCAATCTCGGCTTCGGACAAGGGTTCATCGGCAGTGGCGAGCGGGTGATCTGCGGCCACCGCAAACACAAAGGGCACCTCGCCCAGCGGCTTGGTCGTAAAGGCGCCGGCGGGCTTACTGATCTGGTCCGCGGCCACGATCATATCGACCCGCCGGCTCTGCAGCGCATCCCAGGTGCCCGCAAACACCTCTTCGACCAGTTGGACATCCACCGGCACCCCCAACTGGTGAAACTCTGCAATGGCGGGAAACAGGCATTCGGCGGGAACCAGAGAATTAAAGCCAATCCGCAGTCGTGTCTCCCAGCCCTGGGCCACCTGGCGGGTAGTGTGGGCCAGGTTCTCCGCCGCCTCCAGCAAGGCCCGGCCTTCCTCCAGAAGGTAACGCCCGGCCGGGGTGAGTGAGGCCTTGTGGCCGGAGCGGTCATATACCTGGATATCCAGATCTTCTTCCAGTTTCTGGACGGTATAACTGATGGCTGAAGGTACCCGGAACAGCTCGGCTGCGGCCCCGGCGAAGCTGCCTTTGCGGTCAATGGCGTCCAGCACCTTGAGTGCGTCGATGGTAATGGCTGTATGCATGTTCAAATAATCTGAAAAGGTCTGCCAGAAATGCTTGCTATGAGCCTAGCAGGGGAGGGGGTAGGCTGTCCTTAGATAAGAAATTTATTTGCCACGAAATCCCCGAAAGAACACGAACAAAGATTTACTTCGAAAAGAAAAAGATTTCATGTCTTTTATTTTCGTGTTCTTTCGGGGATTTCGTGGCTAAAGAGGAGTCAGTTATGGGGTTGTTGGTTGATGGCAAGTGGGTAGACCAGTGGTACGACACGGATAAGACTGGCGGCAAGTTCGAACGCGAGGAAGCCGGCTTCCGCAATTGGGTGACCGCTGATGGTCAGCCCGGGCCGTCCGGTGACGGTGGTTTCGCCGCCGAGAGCGGGCGTTATCACCTGTACGTTTCCATGGCCTGCCCTTGGGCTCACCGCACCCTGATTTTTCGCAAGCTCAAGGGTCTGGAATCTCATATTTCCGTATCGGTGGTGCACCCGGATATGCTGGAGAACGGCTGGGAGTTTCGTGCCGAAGGGTCGGGACACGAAGACCATCTCTTCGGCTCTTCCTTCCTGCACCAGATCTATACCCGGGCCAAATCGGACTACACCGGCCGGGTGACGGTGCCGGTGCTGTGGGACAAGCAGCAGGAAACCATTGTCAGCAATGAATCGGCCGAAATCATTCGCATGTTTAACAGTGCCTTTGATGGTCTGGAGGGCGTGGATGCGGGACTGGATCTGTATCCGGAGGCCCTGCGCGAACAGATCGATGCGGTTAATGAACGGGTATACAACACGGTGAATAACGGCGTGTACAAGGCCGGTTTTGCCACGGCGCAGGATAAGTACGAGCAGGCTTATACGGCGTTGTTCGATTCCCTCGACTGGTTGGAAAACATTCTGTCGAATCAGCGCTATCTGGCGGGGAGTCAGTTAACCGAAGCGGACTGGCGGCTATTCACCACGTTAATTCGTTTTGATGCGGTGTATTACAGCCATTTCAAATGCAATCGACGCCAGATCCGGGATTATCCCAACCTGTCCGGTTACCTGCGGGAGCTGTATCAGGTGCCGGGTGTGGCGAAAACCGTGGATATCGACCAGATCAAGCGCCATTACTACGTGAGCCAGCGGACGATTAACCCGACCCAGCTTGTGCCGGTGGGGCCGGAGTTGGATTTCAGTGCGCCGCATGGGCGGGGCAATAGTGCCTGAAGCTATTCAAGAGTGAGCCCGTGGGCGGGGAGAGCTTTCCAAAACCGTACGGAGCCATGGGTGAAGATCGAATGGCTCTTCACGGGCTGGCCAGGGACGGCCTGCCCTGGACCTTCAGCGCGACGCAGGAGCAATAAGCGCTGAAGGGCGGAGGACGAGCGTACAGGGATGTATTTACAGCGTGTTTTGGAAAGCTCTCCCCGTCCGCGGGCGTCAGGCATGTAACTTAGCTCACGCGGGCAACAGCTACCTCGGTAAGAAGCTCCAGTGCCTCGCGGTGTGCCGATTCCGGCAGGCAGGTAAGCAGTTCGCGAGCAACGCGCGCCTGCTCCTTGGCCTTATCCATGGTGTATTCGATGGCACCGGACTGGCGAACCGTCTCCAGTACCTTCGGTAGGTCGTCCAGCCCGCCTTTGCGGATTGCCTGGCGAATCAACTGGCGCTCTTCGTCGGTGCCGGTGGCCATGGCCTGGATAAGCGGCAGGGTGGTCTTGCCCTCTGCCAGGTCATCGCCCACATTCTTGCCCATGGTTTCGGCATCGCCCTGATAATCCAGCACATCGTCCACCAACTGGAATGCCATGCCCAGGTGCTTGCCGTAATCCCGCAGGGCCACTTCCTGCTCTTCCGACGCGCCGGCCAGTTGGGCACCCGTGTGTGAGGCCGCTTCGAACAACATGGCGGTCTTGTTGTGGATCACCTGCATGTACTGCTCTTCGGTGAGGTCCGGGTTTTTCACGTTCATCAGTTGCATCACCTCGCCTTCGGCAATCACCGCCGTGGCGCGGGACAGCACGTTCATGATCGGCAGGCTTTCGAGCTCCACCATCATTTCAAAAGCCCGGGCATAGAGGAAATCACCAACCAGCACGCTGGGCGCGTTGCCCCACTTGGCGTTGGCCGTGCTGCGGCCACGGCGCATGTCCGAGGTGTCCACCACATCGTCGTGCAGCAGGGTGGCGGTGTGCAGGAACTCGATCACTGCCGCCAGTTTCAGGCGGTCATCCGCCTGGTAACCCGCTGCCTGGCTGGACAGCAACACCAACAGCGGCCGCAGGCGTTTGCCGCCGCTTTCAATAATGTACTGAGCGATCTTCTCCACCAGCGGAACATCGGAAGCCAGTCTCTGGATAATCAGGTCGTTCACGCGGCTGAAGTCGTCCGCCACGGTGTCGTAGATGCGCTCGGTTGTCATCGGGCTTGTGGATCCCTTGCTGGTGGTTTCGTTGAGTTTTTGGGCAGGTCGCGGCAATGCTAGGTATTGCTGCCTACACTGTCAACTTGAGCCGGTCGTTGGCTTGTATTGCGGGGCCGGTTCTCGTACAATCACGCGCCCAACTCATCCCAACCTGCGCTCCCTGCTATAGGGTTGCCAGAGCGCTTCCCTTAGAACCAGGTGGATAAGAGCAGGGATGGGTCAATCGCGGAGACTATTGAATGTACGCAGTAATTGTTAGCGGTGGTAAGCAGCACCGTGTAAAAGAAGGCGAAACTCTGAAGCTGGAAAAGCTGGAAGTTGAAACCGGCGGCACCGTTGAGTTTGACCGTGTTCTGCTGGTAGCCAATGGCGACGACGTGAAAGTTGGCGCTCCGGCTGTTGAAGGCGCCAAGGTAACTGCTGAGGTGGTTAACCACGGTCGTCACGACAAGGTTCAGATCATCAAGTTCCGTCGTCGTAAGCATTCCATGAAGCGTCAGGGCCACCGTCAGTGGTTCACTGAAGTTAAGATCACGGGTATCCAGGGTTAATCCCTGATATTACCCCCTAGATAAGGAGGCTGGTAATGGCTCATAAAAAGGCAGCAGGTAGTACCCGTAACGGTCGCGATTCCGAGTCGAAACGACTTGGTGTGAAGCGTTTTGGCGGTGAGACTGTTTCTGCAGGCAGCATCATCATTCGTCAGCGTGGCACCCGTTTCCACGCAGGTTCCAACGTTGGCATTGGTAAGGACCACACCCTGTTTGCGAAATCAAACGGCCAGGTGAAGTTCGAAACCAAAGGCCCGCAGAACCGTAAGTTCGTAAGCATCGTTCCGGCTGCGTAAGCAGCGGCGATCCGGTTCTTCGAACCTTGGGCGTTTCTGAAATCCTGATCCTGATATAGTTAGGAGATCAGAAACGCCCGGAGCCCCGCAAAGCTTCCCAGAGGCTGCGGGGCTTTTTAGTTTATGCGCGTTGCGCAAAGGGTTGATCATGAAATTTGTAGATGAAGCCACCATTATTGTCGAAGCCGGCAAGGGCGGCCACGGCTGCCTGAGTTTCCGGCGTGAAAAATACGTCCCCAAGGGCGGCCCCGACGGCGGTGACGGCGGTGATGGCGGCTCTGTCTATCTGGAAGCGGATGGGTCACTGAACACGTTGATCGATTACCGCTTTCAGCGTAAACACAAGGCCCAGAACGGTGAGCCGGGTGCCGGTCGTAACTGCACTGGCAACAAGGCCGATGACCTGATCCTGCCGGTGCCGGTGGGCACCACAGTGGTGGATATGGACACCCATGAAGTGCTTGGCGACCTGACCCACGAGGGCCAGCGCCTGAAGGTAGCCCAGGGTGGTTTCCATGGCCTGGGCAACACCCGCTTCAAGTCGTCGGTAAATCGTGCGCCTCGCCAGACCACCAAGGGCAGTGAAGGCGAGCTGCGCAATCTGCGCCTGGAATTGAAGGTGTTGGCAGATGTAGGACTTCTGGGGTTGCCCAATGCGGGCAAGTCCACTTTTATCCGCTCCGTGTCGGCGGCCAAGCCGAAGGTGGCCAATTACCCGTTCACCACCCTGGTGCCGAACCTGGGCGTGGTCAGCGTGCAGGCCCACCAGAGTTTCGTGATTGCCGACATTCCCGGCCTGATCGAAGGTGCCGCCGAAGGCGCCGGGCTGGGCATTCGCTTCCTAAAGCACCTGGTGCGCACTCGCCTGCTGTTGCACCTGGTGGATGTGGCGCCCTATGACGGCAGCTCGCCGGCGGAGTCCGTGCGCACGATTGCGAATGAGCTGGAAAAATTCAGCGAGACCCTGGCCAGCCGCCCCCGTTGGCTGGTACTGAACAAGGTGGACATGATTGCCGAGCAGGACCGCGAGGCCCACTGTCAGGCGATTGTGGACGAGCTTGGCTGGGACGGCCCGGTATTCTGGATTTCTGCATTGACCGGTGAGGGCACCAAGCCGCTGGTGCAGGCGATCATGCGCTGGATTGAAGAGCAGGCTGAGCAGGAAAAAGAAAATCCGGAAGTGGCCGAGCAGGAGGCCGAGCGTCGCCGCCGGATGGACGAAGAGGCGCGTGCCCGCATCGAGGCTGAAAAGCAGGCTCGTCGGGAAGCTCGCCAGAATGACGATGACGACTTCGACGACGATGATGATGATGACGGCGTGGAAGTGGTCTACGCCCCTTACTAACACGGACGAACTCCGGAGATCTTGGCAACACCATGACTGAACGAGCCCAGTTGCGTCAGGCCCGCCGCCTGGTGATTAAAATCGGAAGTGCCTTGCTGACCAATGACGGCAAGGGGCTGGATGAGGCTGCGCTGGGCCTGTGGGTGGATCAGATTGCCGAGCTGGTGGAAGAGGGTGTGGAAATTGTCATCGTTTCCTCCGGCGCTGTGGCAGTGGGCATGAGCCGGCTGGGCTGGCACCAGCGCCCGGACCAGTTGCACGAGTTGCAGGCTGCAGCTGCAGTGGGCCAGATGGGATTGGTGCAGACCTGGGAGGCCCAGTTCAAGCGCCACGATATTCACACCGCCCAGATCCTGCTGACCCACGACGACCTTTCCGATCGCAAACGGTACCTCAACGGTCGCAGTACCTTGCGGGCACTGCTGGACGTGGGGGTTATACCCATCGTCAATGAAAACGACACTGTAGTGACCGACGAAATCCGCTTTGGCGATAACGACACCCTGGGCGCTCTGGTGACCAACCTGGTGGATGCGGACGGGTTAATCATCCTTACCGATCAGGTGGGGTTGTTCAATAAAGATCCGCGCAAGCATTCCGATGCTACGCTAGTCACTGAAAGTCGCGCCAGTGATCCTGCCCTCGATGTTATGGCGGGCGGTGGCGCCGGTGCCCTGGGGCGTGGCGGCATGGTAACCAAGTTGCGGGCCTCGCGCCTGGCGGCCCGGTCGGGCGCTTTCACGGTGATTGCCGGTGGTCGTATTGAGCATGTGATTGCCCGCCTGCGCCAGGGAGACGTTATCGGCACCCTGCTGTTGCCCGAACAGGGTCGGGTAGCCGCCCGAAAGCAGTGGATTGCCGGTCACCTCCAAACCCGGGGTCGGCTTACGCTGGATGCTGGTGCCGTGAAAGGCGTGTGCCTGAGTGGCCGCAGCCTGTTGCCGGTTGGCGTGAAGATGGTGGCGGGGCAGTTCCGACGGGGCGAGATGGTCTCATGTGTGGATGAAAATGGCCGTGAAGTGGCGCGGGGCCTGGTGAATTACGACGCTGGCGAAGCCCGGGCGATCATTGGTCACTCCAGTGACCGGATCACCGAGGTGTTGGGGTATGTCTCCGATGAGGAGATGATTCACCGGGATAATCTGGTGATTGTGTGATGGCGATGATTGTTGTCAACTGATCTCCAGACACAAAAAAACCGGCTCGAAAGCCGGTTTTTTTGTACCTCGAATCGGTGCCTTACAGGGCTTTGATTCGGGTGTTCAGGCGGCTCTTGGTGCGAGCAACCTTGTTCTTGGCGAAGATGCCTTTGTTGACCATGCTGTCCATGATCGGCTGGGCTTCTTGCAGGGCAGCCTTGGCTTCTTCGGCGTTGCCAGCGTTGATTTTGGCTTCGACCTTCTTGATGTAGGTGCGGGCCATGGAACGCAGACTGGCGTTGTGCTTGCGGTTAACCTCGTTCTGACGAGCGCGCTTTTTGGCTTGCGGGGTATTTGCCACCGTAAAACTCCTGAAATTCGTTGCTAGAAAAACTGAAACTGTTTAGATCGCGGGCGCGCCAAAAACAGCGCGTCGATATAAATGACGCGGAACTATGCCGCTGAATGGCTGAGATGTCAAGATCCGTGGGCAGTGGATGCCAGTGCCCGGAAGGCTTGTGGTACACTCCTGCAACCTTTAAAACAGCGCTTTTACCCAAGGATACGCGCTGTTATGTGGATTACCGAAATGCCGCCCGGCGTTAACCCAGATTTCCGGACCCGAATGCATGTCATCTGAACCTCAGCCACCATCCCCCTCCGAGTCTGGAGATCAAAAACCGGTGAAGCCATCGCCGGCAAAAGCGCCGGGGTTGCTGCGCTCTTCCAGCGTGGTGGGTTCGATGACCATGCTTTCCCGGGTGCTGGGGCTGGTGCGGGACATGGTCATTGCCCGCTATTTCGGGGCCGGGGCTGGCGCCGATGCCTTCTTCGTCGCCTTTAAGATTCCCAATTTTTTGCGCCGCTTGTTCGCGGAGGGGGCATTTTCCCAGGCGTTTGTGCCGGTATTGTCCTCTTATCGGGAAAAACAGGATGTTTCCGAGGTCAAGCGGCTGGTGGATGCCGTTGCCGGCTCGCTGGGGCTGGTGTTGCTGGCGGTCACATTGGTGGCGATGCTCGGCTCGCCGGTGCTGACAGCGATTTTTGCGCCCGGCTTTCTGGACGATGAGGTGAAATTTGGTCTCGCCAGCGACATGCTGCGGATCACCTTTCCGTATCTGTTGCTGATCTCTCTGACCGCCTTCGCAGGCGGTATCCTGAACAGTTATGACCGTTTCGCGGTTCCGGCCTTCACGCCGGTGCTGCTGAACCTGTCCATGATTGCGGCAGCGGTGTTCCTCACCCCTGTGATGCAGGAGCCGGTGATGGCGCTGGCCTGGGGCGTGTTCATTGCCGGTGCCCTGCAGCTGTTTTTCCAGTTGCCGTTCCTGATGCGTCTGGGGCTGATGCCAAGGCCCCGGGTGGATTATCGCCACGAAGGGGTCAGTCGTATATTGAAGTTGATGGTGCCGGCCCTGTTTGGTGTTTCGGTCAGTCAGATCAACCTGTTGCTGGATACCGTGCTGGCGTCTTTCCTGCAGACCGGCAGTGTGTCCTGGCTGTACTACTCTGACCGCCTGTCGGAACTGCCGCTGGGCGTCTTCGGCATCGCCATTGGCACCGTGATCCTGCCCAGCCTGTCCCGCAAGCACGCGGCGGCCTCGGCAGAGCAGTTTGCCGCCACCCTGGATTGGGCGGTCCGGGCGGTGCTGCTGATCGGTGTGCCGGCGGCGTTGGCGCTGGTTCTGCTGGCCGAGCCGTTGATTGCCACCCTGTTCCACTATGGTGAGGTGACCGACCGGGACGTGATAATGTCGGCTCAGAGCCTGCGCGCCTATTCGGCCGGGCTGCTGGCGTTCATGCTGATCAAGGTGTTGGCCCCCGGTTTCTTTGCCCGGGAAGACACCAAAACACCGGTCAAAATTGGTGTGATCGCCATGGTGGCCAACATGGCGTTCAACCTTGCCCTGATTGTGCCGCTGGCCCATGCCGGGCTGGCGTTGGCGACGGCGCTCTCCGCCTGGCTGAACGGCTTCCTGTTATGGCGCGGCCTGCGCAGGGAAGGGGCCTGGAAGAGCCAGCCGGGCTGGCCAAAGTTTTTCCTTCAGCTGGCGCTGGCCAATGTTGTGCTGGCGGGCGTCATCCTCTGGCTGAATGTTCCGGCGGCCCAGTGGTTCGCTGCGGGTGGTGCGCAGCGGGCCCTGGATATGTCGGTGATTGTGGTGGCTGGCGTGGTCGCCTATTTTGCGGCACTGGCCGTTGCGGGCGTCCGGGTGCGGCATTTCCGGCAGCCATTGTAAGCGGGTGATTTCTACACACCCGGCTCCTGAGGTATAATCGCTCGTTTTCTCACCAGTGCTTTGCCTCAGGGCACAAGCGCCCAAAGCCATCAGCCGGCAAGTGAAGGTTCGTCGTACATGCGTCTGATTCGAGGCCTGACCAATCTGCAGGGGCTTGCGGGTAACCCGCGGTCGCCGCTGGCCCGTGGCTGTGTGGCAACCATCGGCAATTTTGATGGCGTTCACCGGGGCCACAAGACCATTATTGATCAGGTCCGTAGCAAAGCGACGGAACTGAATGTGCCGTCGGTGGTCGTTATCTTCGAGCCCCAACCCCGGGAGTTCTTCCAGGGTAAAGAGGCGCCGCCCCGGCTGATGCCTTTCCGGCAGAAATTCGAGGCGCTGCTGGCCGAAGGCGTGGATGTGGTTTTGTGCATCCAGTTTAACGAACGCTTTCGCAGCTACTCTGCCATGGACTTCATCGAAGAAATCCTGATCCGGGGGCTGGGCGTGCACCACCTGGTGGTGGGTGACGACTTCCGTTTCGGATGTGATCGCGCCGGTGACTTCAACTTGCTGGAGCAGGTTGGTGACGAACGTGGTTTCACGGTGGAGAACACCCACACCGTGATGGTGGATGGCGAACGGGTGAGCAGCACCCGGGTTCGCAACCTGCTGAACGTGAATGGCCTGGAGCAGGCCGAGGTCCTGCTGGGGCATCGTTACCGTATCCATGGCCGGGTGGTGTACGGCCAGCAGTTGGGGCGCACCATCGGTGCCCCGACCGCAAATATCCTGTTGCACCAGATGCCTGCGCTGCAGGGCGTTTATGTGGTGCGGGCCAGGACCGATGCCGGTGAATGGTACGACGGTGCCGCCAACATCGGGCTCCGGCCCACCGTGGATGGCAAGCGGCCGTCACTGGAAGTGCACCTGTTTGACTTTGCTGGCACACTTTACGGCCAGCATCTGGAAGTGGTGTTCCGCCACGGTTTGCGGGACGAAGTAAAGTTCGACTCGATTGATGAGTTGAAGCAACAGATAGCCCGGGATTTCGAGCAGGCCCGGCGCTGGCTGGCAGACAACCCATTGCCGGCCGGTGAAGACGGATTCTGATCCATCAGCCCTGCTGTTTTTGAAGTGACAGACTGACCAACACGCTGACCAACGAGAGAGTGCGCACACAGACATGAGCGACTACAAGCATACCCTGAATCTGCCGGAAACCGCCTTCCCCATGCGCGGTAACCTGGCCAAGCGCGAGCCGGACATGCTCAAGCGCTGGCAGGATCTTGACGTGTACGGCAACCTGCGCAAGCAGCGCGAAGGCCGCGACAAGTTCATCCTGCACGATGGCCCTCCTTACGCCAACGGCAGCATTCACATCGGGCATGCGGTCAACAAAATCATCAAGGACATGATCGTCAAATCCCGTGGCTTCATGGGCTACGATGCGCCTTACGTGCCGGGCTGGGACTGTCACGGTCTGCCCATTGAACACAAAGTGGAGCAGGACATCGGCAAGGCTGGCCAAAAGGTGGACTACAAGACCTTCCGTCAGGCCTGTCGCGATTACGCCGCCAAGCAGATCGAAGGCCAGAAGGCCGACTTCATCCGCCTGGGCGTAATGGGCGAGTGGGACAAGCCGTACCTGACCATGGACCCGAAGGTGGAAGCGGGCATTGTCCGGGCACTGGGCAAGATTGTTGAAAAAGGCCACCTGGTGCGTGGTTACAAGCCGGTTTACTGGAGTGTGGTTGGTCAGTCCGCACTGGCAGAGGCCGAAGTGGAATACCAGGACAAGACTTCCACCCAGATTGATGTGCGCTTCACTGCCGTGAATCCGGACAACGTCCTCAAGGCCTTCGGCACTACCGAAGGTGAAGGTGATGTGTCCGTCGTGATCTGGACCACCACGCCGTGGACGATCCCGGCCAACCAGGCGGTGTCCATCGGTGCCGATCTGGAATATTCCCTGGTGCAGGTGGATACCGGCAACGGGCCGGAGCGTCTGATCCTGGCCACCGACATGGTGGAAGGCATCATGGCACGCTGGGGTGTGGAAGATTACAAAGTGCTGGCCAACGTGGCCGGTGCCGCCCTGGAAAAACAGCCGCTGCATCACCCGATCTACGACAAGCAGGTGCCGCTGATCCTGGGCGAGCACGTGTCCCTGGACGCCGGTACCGGTGCCGTCCATACCGCGCCGGACCACGGCCTGGAAGATTTCGAGGTGGGCAAGGAATACGGCATCGACACCCTGAACCTGGTGAAAGCCGATGGTACCTACACCGAGGCGGCCGAAGAATTTGCCGGTGTGCACGTGTACAAGGCCGATGAGCCGGTGTGCGCCGCGCTTGAGCGTGAAGGCAAGCTGGTTCGCTCGGAGAAATTCCGCCACAGTTACCCACACTGCTGGCGCACCAAGACCCCGCTGATCTACCGCGCCACGCCGCAGTGGTTCATCAGCATGGACAAGCTCAACCTGCGCGCCGATGCCCTGGAAGCTATCAAGGGCGTGCGCTGGGTGCCGGCGTGGGGCCAGAACCGCATTGAAGCGATGTTTGAGCAGAGCCCGGACTGGTGTGTCTCGCGCCAGCGTACCTGGGGCGTACCCATCACCCTGTTCGTGCACAAGGAAACCCAGGATCTGCACCCGAACACCAAGGAACTGATCCAGAAAGTCGCCGATGTGATCGAAACCGACGGCATCGACGCCTGGTACGAACTGGATCAGGGCGAGCTGCTGGGCGCGGACGCTGACGACTATGAAAAAGTGACCGACACACTGGATGTCTGGTTCGATTCCGGCGTGACTCACGACTCGGTATTGCGGGTTCGTGAAGAGCTGGGCCAGTTCCCGGCGGACCTGTATCTGGAAGGCTCGGACCAGCACCGTGGCTGGTTCCAATCGTCCCTGAAGACGTCCATCGCCATCAACGGCGTGGCGCCGTACAAGCAGGTACTGACCCACGGTTTCACCGTGGATGGCCAGGGTCACAAGATGTCCAAGTCCAAGGGCAACGTGATTGCGCCCCAGGAAGTCATGAACGAACTGGGTGCCGACATCCTGCGCCTGTGGGTCGCCGCCACCGATTACAGCGGCGAGATGACCGTATCCAAGGGCATCCTGAAGCAGACGGCGGACGGCTATCGCCGGATTCGTAACACTGCCCGCTTCCTGCTGAGCAATCTGAACGGTTTTGATCCGGCCCAGCACATGGTGGCGCCGGAGGAGATGATTGCCCTGGACCGCTGGATGGTCGACAAGTCGCTGCAGTTGCAGGAAGAAATCCACGAGGACTTTGGCAACTACGCCTTCCTGCGCATCTACCACAAGGTGTACAACTTCTGTGAATCCACCCTGGGTGGCTTCTATCTGGACATCATCAAGGATCGTCAGTACACCACTCAGGCGGACAGCCTGGCGCGGCGTTCAGCGCAGACGGCGCTGTTCCATGTGGCCGAGGCTCTGGTGCGCTGGATCGCGCCGATCCTGAGCTTCACCGCCGACGAAATCTGGCAGCACCTGCCGGGCGAACGTGGTGACACCGTATTCTACGAAACCTGGTACGAAGGCCTGACCGAATTGCCGGCGGATTCCGAACTGGGCCGTGACTACTGGGCCGACATTTTTGCGGTAAAAGAAGCCGTCAACAAATGCCTGGAAGATGCTCGTGGCCGAGGTGAGATCAAAGGTTCCCTGACTGCAGAAGTGGAGCTTTACTGCGAAGGTGAATTGGCTGAACGGCTTAAACATCTCGGTGACGAGCTGCGTTTCGTGCTGATCACGTCCGAGGCTACCGTGAAGCCGGTAAGTGAGGCTGACGGAGCCGAACAAGCTGGTGTGGAAGGGTTGCTGGTGAAAGTAACGCCATCTGCCAACCCGAAGTGCGAGCGCTGCTGGCACCACCGTGAAGACGTCGGCCAGAATGAGAAGTACGACGATCTGTGCGGCCGCTGCGTGACCAACGTGGAAGGCCCGGGTGAAACCCGCGCCTATGCCTGATGAACGGGCTGACAAGCGTAGTGATGACTGAAGGCAAGGTGGGTAGCAAGCTTAAATGGCTGTGGCTGGCGGTTTTGGTGATCGCGGTTGATCTCGGCACCAAGGCGCTGGCCAGCGCCATGCTGACCTATGCCGATCCGGTGCCGGTGCTGCCCAGCTTCAACCTGACGCTGTTGCACAACACCGGCGCAGCCTTCAGCTTCCTGGCCAATGCCGAGGGCTGGCAACGCTGGTTCTTCGTGGCGTTGGCCTTGATTGTCAGCGTGGTGCTGGTCACCTGGCTGCGAAAACTCAAGGCCAATGAAACCTGGACCGCCATCGCCATCGTACTGATCCTTGGCGGCGCCCTGGGCAATGTCTATGACCGGGTGGTGCACGGTTACGTGGTGGATTTCCTGCACTTCTACTGGCAGGACTGGCATTTCCCCGCCTTTAACCTGGCCGACACCGCCATCACCATTGGCGCGGCCATGATGATACTCGACTTATTCCGCAAACCCGCCGACGGCGGCGATGCCTGAAGGAGTGATACACACTCATGAAAGATTTAGCCGTAGATAAAGGTACCCGCGTAAAACTGAACTTCGCCCTGAAGATCAAGGATGGCGAAGTAGTGGATACCACGTTTGATAAAGAACCGGCCACCCTGGAAATTGGCGATGAGAACCTGCCGGAAAACTTCGAAGCCCTGATCATGGGTATGAAGGGCGGCGACCACGCCGCCTACGAGGTGAGCCCGGAAAAAGGCTTTGGCCAGCACAACCCCAGCAACGTGCAGAGCTTCAAACGCCACGAGTTCAGCGCTGACATGGTGTTGGAGCCGGGCGTGGTGGTGTCCTTCGCGGACGCCCGCCAACAGGAACTGCCCGGCGTGATCAGCCGCGTGGAAGGTGACGAAGTGGACGTGGACTTCAACCATCCGTTGGCGGGGCGTACACTGGAATTTGAAGTGGAAATTCTGGACGTGGAACCGGCAGGGCCGACGCACTAAGGGCTGAAATCTTATCCGCGCTTGCCGGCCACTCTAAAGTTAGTGGGATGCGGGGAGACGCTGTCCGGGACTGTCTGCAGCATGGATGCTGCAGTCAAGCGTACAGGGATGTATTCACAGCGTGTCTCGGACAGCGTCTCCTCGCAGCCCGCGGGCGATAAACCCCAAAGGCATCAAAATGCAAATCAGACTGGCAAACCCCAGAGGCTTCTGCGCCGGCGTAGACCGCGCCATTGAAATCGTGAACCGCGCGCTGGACGTGTTCGGGGCGCCCATCTACGTTCGTCACGAAGTGGTCCACAACAAATTCGTGGTCGACAACCTGCGCAACCGGGGCGCCGTGTTCGTGGACGAACTGCACGAAGTGCCGGACGACACCCTCGTGATCTTCAGCGCCCACGGCGTCTCCCAGGCGGTTCAGAAAGAAGCCGAGCGCCGGGGCCTGAAAGTCTTCGACGCCACCTGCCCGCTGGTCACCAAAGTGCACATGGAAGTCATGCGCTACAGCCGCGATGGCCGTGAATGCATCCTGATCGGCCACGAAGGCCACCCGGAAGTGGAAGGCACCATGGGCCAGTACGACGCCAGTAACGGCGGCGCCATCTACCTGGTGGAAAACGAGGAAGACGTGGCCAACCTGGAAGTGAAGGACCCGGCTCGCCTCTCGTTTGTGACTCAGACCACCCTCTCCATGGACGACACCGCCCGCGTGATCGACGCCCTGCGCGCCAAGTTCCCCGAGATCGAAGGCCCGCGCAAGGACGACATCTGCTACGCCACCCAGAACCGCCAGGATGCAGTCAAACAGCTGGCCAACGACTGCGACCTGATGCTGGTGGTGGGCTCCCCCAACAGCTCCAACTCGAACCGCCTGCGGGAACTGGCCGAACGCATGGGCACGCCAGCCTACCTGATTGACGAAGCCTCGCAGATTGACCCGCAGTGGCTTGAGGACAAGTTTGCCATTGGCGTCACCGCCGGCGCCTCCGCCCCGGAAGTACTGGTGGCTGAAGTGATCAATCGCTTGAAAGAACTGGGCGGCGAAGAGCCGGAAGAAGTCTCCGGCCGGGAAGAGAACATTGTCTTCTCCATGCCCCGTGAACTGCGTATCGAGGCGGTCGAGGTTCAATAACCTCGGCTGCCAGCCCCGTTTGACCCGCATCACATTTCTGAAGTCTTCCCCTCCGTTTATCCCCGTAAACGCACCGCTTGTCGTTTTAACGTGGCATCCTTGATGGATGTTACTTAACCTTCCGATACGTCTGAATGGAAGTGGATTATGCGCACAAAAGCCAACCAGGGTTTCACGCTTATAGAACTGGTGATCACGATCGCCCTGATCGGCATTATCGCCGGTTTTGCGATCCCCCAGTTCGGCAACATGATTGAACGTAATCGGGTGGTGTCTACTACCAACTCGGTGGTGGGACTGCTGAACTTTGCCCGGAGTGAGGCGATTCGGCGGAACACTGGAATATCGGTAATGATTGAAGAAGATACGGCTTGGGCGATATCCGGTAATTCGGCGACTGCGTTTGATCCCTCTGATGCCAATGACATTAATAACCTACTCATTCGTCGCATTGAGGACCCTGCATCCGGTACGACGGTAGCCGCACCCGATGGAAGCGATGTCGCCGTTGGGTTTCGGAGCAATGGCATGCTCGATGGCACGAATGACCTAGAAGTTGCAGTGTGCTCCGGCACTGTGGATGGACGCCTCATTGAAATTACTCGGGGTGGAAAGATTAACACCACGGTTTATAGCGGGTGTCCGTAATGCTGGTTAACTGGTGCTCGAAAATGAGAAGCGTGAAATCAGGAAGTTATTGCTCAGGGCAATCGGGTTTTACCATGATAGAGGTTCTTGTTGCCCTGTTGATTTTGTTAATTGGGTTGTTAGGGGTTGTAGGTATGCAGTACCTCTCGCTCAAACAGGTCAATAATACCCAGTTTCGTTCGCAAGTGGCGCTTCATGCCCAGACAATGATTGAGCGTATTAGGGCCAATGAGGATGAGGCTCTTTCTTCCGCCGAATTTGATGCTTGGGAAGCAGAGCTTGTTCAGGACGTACCAACAGCCGAAGGTGATGTCACATTTGATGCGGCTAATGGAACGGCGACAGTAACAATTACTTGGGATGAAAGACAGCTCGATAATGATGCTGAGCAACAAACGATGTCGGTGACAGTGAGCGTGGAGTAAATATGTCAAAAGCCCAGCAAGGTTACACCATCATCGAGGTGATGATCGCACTGACGCTGTCACTCATCCTGACGGCTGGTCTGACCCAGATTTTTGTCGCCAATAGCCGTACGTTTAATGTCACGGAAGCCAGTGCAAGGACACAAGAGGTTGGGCGGTTGGCGCTGTCGGTGTTGGGGCGAGAAATTCGCAATGCTGACTATTGGGGCTGCCAGGGCTCAGAAGGGGTCCTTCAGGGTAATATTGAGAACATGTTAAATCCCGGTGGAGGGTTTAATTCAGATCTGTTGCTTAGAGGGTTGGATGGGGAGAACAATACGGGCGCAGGCGGCTCGGATCTTCTTTCCCTTGGTGGCGTCGCAGGCAACTCCGCTATTCGAGTAACCTTTCAACCGAGTACCTCAGCTGCAAACCTGCGGGTTGACGATACGTCTACTTTCTCCGAAAACGACATTCTTATCGTTACTAATTGTAAGCGTGGACATATGTTCCAGATTACTAATGTCAACTCGAGCAATGATGTTGTGGTCCATAATACCGGGAATGTCAGTGCCGGCCCGGGTAACGCAACCAAGAATATTGATCCTAGTTACAACGATGATCCTGATGGTGCTTCTGTTTTCCGCCCTCGGCAGCAACGGTTTTACCTGAGAGATAACGGCACCACTGGCCGCCGAGAGCTTGTCGTAGACGGGGTGTCTGTTCTTGGTGGCGGGAGCGGAACAGTGGGTACGTTGAGTAACCCTGTTGCTCTTTTTGAGAACGTCCGCGATTTCCAGATACAGTTTGGTCGGGATACCACGGGCAATAGCCGAATAGATACCTGGTCTGACCCAGGAGATGCATTACAAGCAGATGAGGCACTCGCAGTGCGCTTGAGCTTTCTCATTCGCTCTCCAGATGATGGGGTGACCGATGGCGGGCAAAGTTATTGTTTTCCTGGGTGGCTCGACTGCGCCAGTGATGCCTCACTGCTGACTACTGCTGGCACTAATGACACTTTTCTGTACCGGGTATATACCTCTACATCCACTTTACGTAACCGGATTTGATGGCCATGAATGTCGACTCATTTCCAAGGGATAAACAGCAAAACGGAGCGGCTCTGATTCTGTCGCTGCTATTGCTTTTGGTTCTGACGCTTCTTGCGCTTTCCAGTATGGAGGGGAGTGTCATGCAGCAACGAATGGTTTCAGGTCTGACAGAAGGAATGGTGTCACTTGAAATTGCGGAGTCGGGATTAAGGGATGCTGAAGAAGTGCTAGAGAGTATCAATGTTCTGTCTGCGTTCGACGGTACCAATGGCCTCTACGGTCCAGATGATAACCCGCCTGATCCTCTTGGACATGACTGGGCGAGTAGCACGGTAGTGAGAAACGCGGATTCAATAGATGGTGTTACACCTCGGTATTTTATTCAGCACATGGGAGATGCGGCCCAGACAGACAAGCTGACAGACATTGTGGTTCAGGGCTATACCTTCGAAACCGGTGCGCTTGACACGCAGGCCTTTCGAATTGTCGTCTGGACAGGCGGAGTCTCAGGCGAAGCGCAGCGAATTATTGAAAGTTATTATGCTAGGGACATTTAAAACCTGACCGCCAGAGTTGTCAGGTTTGGAGGAAATACTATGAACGGATGGAACTCACTGGCCTCGGCCTTTTCAGTGCTTGTCTTGGCTCTGGTATCTGCGAGCGTCGGTGCTCAAGGCAATAGCGGCAACAACGGGAACAATAACAATAACGATACGACTGATTCTTCAGTTGCCGAAACGGTAATTACTGGTTTGGCTGATAGACCCTTGTACCTTGCTGGAGGACGAGGAGTCCCTGCAAACCTCGTTTTGACACCCTCCGTAGAATTTCCGACAGTCGAGAGTGTTGCGAATATTGATTCCAACTATTTAAGTAGTAAGGAGTTTGTTGGCTACTTCAATTCTAATCGTTGTTATGTCTATAACTATGCTTCCGAAGAAGAGGATAGATATTTCTCGGTATCGAGTACTACATCGGACAGAAAGTGTGATGGCTCAGGCGAATGGAGCGGCAACTTTCTTAACTGGGCCGCGACCCAAACCATTGATCCATTCCGCAAGGCTCTAACTGGCGGCTATAGGGCTAAGGATGAGAATTCGCTCACATTATTAGAGAAGGCGCGTCATCCGGGAGACAGTGGCACCAGTAATTACCCTATTCGTTCATTGTCTGGCTCCACTGAAATAGCTGGTGCCACTCCATTCAGTATTCCACACACCATAAGAGTCCGGATTCATGGACTTGGTTCTGAAATGCGTTTTAGCCTTAATAGTGTTGGGGTCAACTCTAACCCAGAGGATTACAATCCCGGGCAGTCTGATGTTACTGATAGTAAAGCCTTCGAGATGAGCGTGAGGGTTAAGGTTTGCGATCCTGATGCACCCGGGGGTGTAGAGTCCAACTGTGTTGAGTATCCGAATGGGAACTGGAAGCCGGAGGGGTTGATCCAGAAAAATTCAGAACGGGTTCGTTACAGCGTTTTTGGCTATCTTCTTGATTCAAACATGTTGCGTGATGGGGGGGTTCTTAGGGCCGCTCAGAAGTTTGTCGGGCCTCGCTACTTTGATGCCAGTGCTGGAGGATTTCAGGACAACCCGAGAAAGGAATGGGATCCGAGCACCGGTATTATATTTGAGAACCCAAACCCCGACGATGCTCAAGCCACCGAGGATGTATCTGGTGTCACTATAGAGAACAGTGGTGTAATAAACTATATAAACAAGTTTGGCCAAACGATGGTGCCGGGAGCGCCTTATTACAATGAAATAGCTGCCTATGTCTCTAGTTCAGGATCAATAAACTTTAATAAACGCCACGACCCGGTGAGTGAGCTTTATTACGCTGCAACGCGGTATTTGAAAGGGCAGAGTAATGTTGATGCATACTCTTCACTAGAGGTCAGTGATCCAAGTAAAGAGGAAATGTTGCGTACCAAATGGTTGGATGGCTTTCCGGTTTTAACTGAATGGGAAGATCCAATTCAGTATGAGTGTCAGGCCAATGCAATCTTGGGGATAGGTGATACAAATACTGGTCAGGATAAAAACCTGCCAGGTGACACCTCGTCCGTAAATGAGCCCTCTAAGCCGGATGAAGTGAAAAATGATGACACAGTAGATGTCGTAGCAGAAACAAATAGAGTTGGTTTCATTGAAGGAACTACGGCGTCAATTGGAGAGGGTAACAACTTTAACTCTGCCAATAACTCTGCCTATATCGCTGGTCTAGCCTATAACAATCATACTAAGGATATTCGCCCCGAACTCAGTATGCCAGGCAAACAGACAGTATCTACTCATTGGGTAGATGTGGTCGAGTTTGGGGACCTCGATCCACCGCTTCAAAACCAATACTATTTAGCTGCTAAGTACGGTGGCTTTGATGTTCCAGATGATTTTGATCCAGATACGCGAGAGGATGCCCTTCCTGAGAACTTGTGGCATACCAACGGAGATACTGTAAACATTGGAGGAACATCCTTTAAACGTCCGGATAATTATTATATTGCTAACCAAGCAAGTAGAATGGTGTCTGGTTTGGAAGATGCCTTTGAAAACATCCTCACAGATTCGGTAGGCAGTTCTTCGCGGGTGACATTTAATACCGCTACTATCGAAACTGATACTTTATTGTTTGGTGCGGAGTTCAATTCTGCGAACTGGACAGGTAATCTTTATGCTGCAGAAATCACTGAGACGGAAGACGGGCCGCCAACGGTTTCTGAGACTTATGAGTGGGAAGCGGGTGAGAAGTTGGATGACCGGGATCTCCAATCAAATCCTCGAAATATTTATACCTACACCGATAGTGGAGGTATTGATTTCACGAAGGCCAATTTAAGTGCCTTTACTCAGGCTATGCAAGATGACCTCAGCTACTCAGGGAACACTAGCCTTGCGGAGAATCGAATAGATTATTTGCGGGGACAGTCTGTAACAGGACTCCGAGTCAGGAAGAGTCGATTGGGCGACATCGTCAACTCTTCGCCTGTCTATGTTCAGGCGCCATCACTGTCCTGGCCAAGCGCAGAGCCGTTTGGTGAAGCTGCGACCGTTGCAACAGATCCTAATGATTTTTATTCGGACTTCAGAAGTGCTCAAAAGGATCGACAAGGTGTTGTTTACGTTGGTGCGAACGATGGCATGCTTCACGCCTTTTCGGCGGAGAGTGGAGAGGAGTTATTTGCCTACCTTCCAGAGTTTCTCGCGTCCAATGCGGATGACCAGGGGCTCCACTATCTCACTCGCCCGTCGTATAGCCATAGATACTATGCGGATCTGACCCCCGTTGTTTCCGATGTCTATACAGAAACAGTCAATGATTCGTTTGATGGGTGGCGTACCGTTTTGATTGGAGGCGGGCGCACCGGAGCAAAAGGAATTTTTGCCCTTGATATCTCAGACCCGTCGGGCTTTGATAACGGGGCGAGTGATATACCCATGTGGGAGTTTACTTCTGAAGATGATGGCCGTCTTGGCTATGTGACTGAGCCTCCAACTATTGGTCTCGCTGCATGGGGAAAAAATGGTGGTAACACCGACTACCGCTGGACAGTATTTCTCCCTAATGGGTATTTATCCGACACAGCAAGCACCGGTTTGTTCATGCTTGATATCGAGGGCGGATTGGACGGTGAATGGACCTTGGATGATGATTACCAGTATATCGAGTTTGAGTCGGGGGGCAGCGGTTTATCGCCCGTACGCCAGGTTGACTTGAATGGTGACAGGATCATAGACAAGGTATATGCGGGTGATCTTGACGGTAATATCTGGGTTGCCCTCGGTGATGGGGATAAGGGATGGAGCAAAGCCTACAATAGCGCGTTGTTCACAGCCACTGAGAGTGGGCAAGCCCAACCCATTACGGCAGCTCCGATGGTGATCCGATATCCCGACGATGAAGAAAGTGCCGCAGAGCAAAAGATCATGGTTCTGTTCGGTACAGGTAAGTACCTTGAGCTCAGTGATGTTGGCACAACGGCGACGCAGTCCTTTTATGGGGTATTTGATGGTAATGTTGGGCTGACGCGAGACGATCTGATCGATCGTACGCTCAATGGCGATACGGTTACTGTCGATGGGGTTACTTACAGCGTTAGAACCTCTGAAGGCACGGAACTGGATCCAACATCACATTCCGGTTGGTATGTTGATTTACCGGACTCGGGGGAACGAATTAATCAGCCAGCGCAAGTGCGTGGTAATTATATTTTCGTGAACTCTCTGGTTCCGACTGTGAACCCTTGTGATATTGGCGGTGGAGGTTGGATTATGGCGTTCGGCTTGGATGGTAGGACTCCTGATCGGTCTGTGTGGCCCAAGCTTGGTGACCCTTTTGTTGGTTTTAAAGTTGAAGGCGGCATCCCGAATATGTCGAGTCTGATTGGCGACTACGCTCTAATACCGCGCTCTGATAGTACGCTGCTTAGCGAAGAGATCGATGTGGGTCGGCAGTCTGATCAATTGGGCCGGATGAGCTGGCAGGAACTATATGACTAACGGCGGCAAACCGGAGCCGATGGGTTACGGTTCGTCATGCGGAAGGCGTGAATATAAGGATAAAGCTTTGATGAAAACCAGAGCCAATGCAGGTTTCACCCTGATCGAGCTGATGATTGTTGTTGCCATCATCGGCATTATCGCCGCTATAGCGTACCCGAGCTATCAGGGCTATGTGGAAAGTACCCGTCGAGGTGATGCCAAAGGGGCGCTTATGCAGTTCGCCAGTGCCATGGAGCGCTATTACACGCAGAATAATACGTATATTGGCGCGGATGGAGGCAGCTCAGCCATCAACACAACGAACACTTCGCCGCCGGCCAGCCTGTTCCCGGATGAGGCTCCGCTGGACGGCAGTGCGAAGTTCTATGACTTGTACATCTATGATCTGCAGGCCAACTCCTTCATTCTTCGGGCGGTGCCGAAGAATGGTCAAGCGGGTGATGGTTTCCTCCAACTGCGTTCCAACGGCGTACGGGAGTGGGACGCCGATAACTCTGACAGCATCAGCGGTACGGAAGACACATGGTCTGAATAATTGACCGCGAGTAACCTGCAGCATCTCAGCTGCAGGTCACAGTGTTTCCGTTAGCATCCTCTAGCATCCCATCACCGTCTTCATCTTCCGACAGCCGGGGACGTCCTCCCATGTTGACCACAATCTGGGCCGCCAAGTGGCTATCCTGGTCATCGGGGCACCAGACCATATTGCCAATGGCATAATCCGCCATGCCGGACGCAAAAAACCGGAAGTAGGGTCGGCTGGCCGTATTGGCGTCCCAGTCACCTCCATCTGTGAGATTGCTGATTCGCACAATATCCGCCTCATCTGCCAGTACCCGGTCAGCGTTTGGGTCTCGGAATACTGTGATGGGTATGGAGTCCCAGCTGTCTGTGCATTTGTTGGCGTTATCGAGTGGACAGACGGTGACGGTTTGTTGGTCCATGATGGCGGTGTTCCTCGCGAGGTTGATAAGCCGAACCATGTCGCTGACAACGGAATGCCGCCGGGAGTTTTTCAGTAAGCTTTCCATGGAGGGGATGGCGTAACTGGCAATAACAGACACAAGTGCGATGACGACCAGCAGCTCCACCAATGTGAAGCCGGCCATGGGCTTGGCAGATTCCATAGACAGTTCCTTGTCAGAGTTTTAACGGCGGGCGTCCTGCCCACCTCAAGCATAGAGCAAAACCGGCGTCTTGCCCGTCAATCCATCCCCAACTTCTTCAACCGATACCGCAATGCCCGAAAGCTGATCCCCAGGCGGCGTGCGGCGGCGGTCTTGTTCCAGCGCGTTGCTTCCAGGGCCTTCTCGATGG
>ERZ1673960.48-NODE-48-length-42291-cov-815.568425_pt1 | contig 42291 bp, 36 predicted proteins | sample MGYA00580190_ERZ1673960 | MGnify/ENA primary metagenome ERZ1673960 (study PRJEB41334, sample SAMN05608106) | rock metagenome | biome: terrestrial subsurface; feature: shale formation; material: shale | place: USA: Pennsylvania ...
ATAGTGGCGCCTTGACGCCGATCTCAACAAGAGGTGTTCATCCCATCATCCCTGTGCGCTTATTTCGTCCCTGTGCGCTTATTTCGGGCCATCCTTGGCCCTCAAAATTTTTGGGAGGGGAGCCCTGCCTCTGCGTATGCACCTTGGTGCGCACCTTCCCGGTGTGTTGTGTGGTTACAGTTTATTTGCGCCTTCTATTACCAGCGCTTTAGCCACCCAGTGATTAATGCTCACTCACCGACACACTGGAAATCGTGCCACCCAGATTCCGCTCTCTGGTGGACAGCTCCGCACCGACCCGACGGGCGATGTCGCGGTAGCGACGGGCCACTTCGGAGTCCGGTTCGGCGACAACCGTCGGCTGGCCGCTGTCGGTCTGTTCGCGAATGGTCATGTGCAGCGGGAGCTGGCCGAGCAAAGTGGTGTCGTAGTCGTCGGCGATTCTTTCGCCGCCACCGTGGCCAAATAGCGGTTCTTCGTGGCCGCAGTTGCTGCAGATGTGGACGCTCATGTTTTCGACCACGCCCAGCACGGGGATATCAACTTTACGGAAAAGCTCGATGCCTTTTTTACCGTCCAGCAGGGCGATGTCCTGCGGGGTGGTGACGATCACCGCGCCAGTGACGGGAACTTTCTGGGCCAGAGTGAGCTGGATGTCGCCAGTACCCGGCGGCATGTCGACGATGAGGTAGTCGAGTTCGTCCCAGAGGGTCTGTTCCAGCAACTGCATGACGGCGCCACTGACCATGGGGCCGCGCCAGGCCATGGGGGTTTTGTCGGTGGTAACGAAGGCCATGGAGTTGGCCTGAAGGCCGTGGGCCTGCATGGGGACGAAGTATTTGTTTTCGCGCACGTCCGGGCGCTTGCCTTCGGGCACGCCGAGCATCATGCCGACACTGGGGCCGTAGATGTCGGCGTCGAGGATGCCGACCCGGGCGCCTTCGGCACTCAGGGCCAAAGCCAGGTTAACGGCGGTGGTGGATTTGCCCACGCCGCCTTTGCCCGAGGCGACGGCGATGATGTTTTTCACGCCGGCCACAGGGGAGATGTCTTTGTTGATTTTGCAGGCGTGGATTTTCTGGCCCACGTGGACGTCAGCGCCTTTCACGCCCTCAACCCCTTCCAGGGCGTTGGTGACGATTTGTTTCAGGCCGCCGGCGATGCCTTTGGACGGATATGGCAGCTCCACCATCATGGTGACCTGGCCATTGTCGTCGGCATTCAAGGATTTAACCGCGTTCAGCTCGAACAGGTCTTTGTCCAGGTAAGGATCACGGTATTCTTTGACTGCCGCTTCGAGGGCCTGCTGGGAAATCTGTGTCATCGATGGCTCCGGAATATGCTCATAAGCACGTATGCAGGTGAAAAATCATGCTTTGGAAGGTATCATCTGCGCCTGTTTCTGACCATATGGGGTCTTCACCCGGGGCAATCAATGCCAGTTGCGCCCCGCGCCCCGTTTTTTGACATTCCAACCCTTACTGACAAAAGGTTCGGACATCATCATGACGCAAGCGAGTAACCAACAGCGCGATATTCTGATTACCAGCGCCCTGCCCTATGCCAACGGGCCTATCCATCTGGGGCACCTGCTGGAGTACATCCAGACCGACATCTGGGCGCGCTACCAGAAAATGCGTGGCCATAACTGCTACTACGTTTGCGCCGATGATGCCCATGGTACCGCGATCATGCTGCGCGCCGAACGCGAAGGCATCACTCCGGAGCAGCTGATCAAGCGCATCAGCGATGAGCACCAGGAAGATTTCGCCGGCTTCCACATCAAGTTCGACAACTATTACTCCACACACTCGGAAGAGAACCAGTATTTCTCCGAGTACATCTACCGTCAGTTGCAGGAAAACGGGCACATTGCCACGCGCAAGATCACCCAGTTTTTCGATCCTGAAAAGGAGATGTTCCTGGCGGATCGGTTCATCAAGGGCACCTGCCCCAAGTGCAAGACCGAAGACCAGTACGGAGACAACTGTGAAGCCTGTGGCGCCACCTATACCCCGGCCGAGCTGATCAACCCGCGTTCGGCGGTCTCCGGCGCCACCCCGGTGGAGAAGGAGTCCGAACACTATTTCTTCACCCTGCCGGATTTCCACGATTTTCTCGCCAACTGGACCCGCAGTGGTGCGCTGCAGCCGCAGGTGGCCAACAAGCTGGCCGAGTGGCTGGATGCGGGCCTGCAGGAGTGGGACATCAGCCGCGACGCCCCCTACTTCGGGTTTGAGATTCCGGATGCCCCGGGCAAGTACTTCTACGTCTGGCTGGACGCGCCCATCGGCTACCTGGCCAGCTTCAAGAACCTGTGTAACCGCGAAGGCATCGATTTCGAGCATTTCTGGAAGGCGGATTCCGAGGCCGAGGTGTACCACTTCATCGGCAAGGACATCATCAACTTCCACGCGCTGTTCTGGCCGTCCATGCTGCACGATGCCGGTTTCCGCACACCGAGCGCGGTCTGGGCCCATGGTTTTGTGACCGTGAACGGCAAGAAGATGTCCAAGTCCCGTGGCACGTTCATCATGGCCCGGACCTACCTGGACCACTTGAACCCGGAGTACCTGCGTTATTACTTTGCCGCGAAGCTCACCAGCGGCGTGGACGACATGGATTTGAACCTGGAAGATTTCGCCGCCCGGGTGAATTCGGATCTCGTGGGCAAGGTGGTGAACATCGCCAGCCGCAGTGCCGGCTTCATTACCAAGCGTTTTGACGGCAAGCTGGGTACGGTCACCGAATCTGAAAAGCTGCAGGAATTCATCGATGCCGGCAAGGAAATCGAGGAATTCTACGAGGCCCGGGAATTTGGCCGCGCCATGCGCCGGATCATGGAACTGGCGGACGTGGCCAACCAGTATGTGAACGATGAGCAGCCCTGGGTGATCGCCAAGCAGGAAGGCCAGGAAGCGAATCTGCAGGCTATCTGTACCAATGCCATCAACATGTTCCGCCTGCTGATGACGTATCTGGGCCCGGTACTGCCGAAAACCGCCGAGGCCTCCGAGTTGTTCCTGAACAGCCGCCTGGACTGGAACAACCGGGCCGCGCTTCTGGAAAACCACGGTATCGACAAGTTCAAGCCGCTGATGAGCCGGGTGGACATGGCCCAGATCGAGAAAATGTTGGAAGCCTCCAAAGAAGAGCTGCCAGCCGCCCAGGGCGATAATGCCAAGAAAGAAGATAAAGAAGAGCCAGCTTCAGACCTGGAGCCACTGGCGGATGAAATCGAGTTTCCAGATTTCGCCAAAGTGGATCTTCGAGTGGTAAAGATTGTCAAAGCAGAGCATGTGGAAGGCGCCGATAAGCTCCTTCGCCTGACTCTTGACGTGGGACATGGCGAACGTAACGTGTTTGCTGGTATCAAGTCCGCCTACAAACCGGAGGATCTGGAAGGCCGCTTGACCGTAATGGTGGCCAACCTGAAACCACGCAAGATGAAGTTCGGTGTATCCGAAGGCATGGTTCTGGCGGCCGGCCCCGGCGGCAAGGACATTTTCATTCTGTCTCCGGATTCCGGCGCAACGCCCGGCATGCGGGTCATGTAAGTACCAACAGGCAGAGACGCTCCGATGACCGAGTATTTGCTGATTCTGGTCAGCACCATTCTGGTGAATAACTTCGTGCTGGTGCAGTTCCTTGGGCTGTGCCCGTTCATGGGGGTTTCCGGGAAGCTGGAAACCGCCATGGGCATGTCACTGGCGACCACCTTCGTGCTCACCCTGTCATCGGTGTGCAGCTACCTGGCCTATACCTATTTGCTCGAACCGCTGGACCTGACCTTCCTGCGAACCATCACCTTCATCCTGGTGATTGCGGTGGTGGTACAATTCACGGAAATGGTGGTTCGCAAGACCAGCCCGCTGCTCTATCGGGTGCTGGGTATTTTTCTTCCCCTGATCACCACTAACTGCGCCGTACTGGGCGTGGCACTTCTTAACCTTAACAAAAACAACAACTTCGTTGAGTCTGTCCTGTATGGCTTTGGTGCGGCAGTCGGCTTCTCTCTGGTGCTGGTGCTGTTTGCCGCCATGCGCGAGCGGATTGCCGTGGCCGATGTGCCGGTGGCTTTCCGGGGCGCCGCCATTGGCATGGTGACCGCCGGGCTGATGGCACTCGCATTCCTGGGCTTTACCGGCCTGGTTGCGGTCTGACGGAGCGATTGTTTTATGTGGACAAGCATTATCATCGCCATCCTGGTGCTGCTGGGCCTGGCGATTGTCTTTGGTGGCCTGCTCGGGTTCGCCGCTGAAAGATTCAAGGTTGAAGGCAATCCCCTGGTGGACCAGATTGACGCCCTGCTGCCGCAAACCCAATGTGGCCAGTGTGGTTTCCCGGGCTGCCGCCCGTACGCCGAAGCCATTGCCAACGGTGAAGCCATCAACAAGTGCCCGCCGGGTGGCGAAACCACCATCAAGGCCCTGGCGGACCTGCTGGATGTCGAACCGGAACCGCTGGATGCCGAGCACGGCGTGGAACAGGCCAAGCGGGTGGCCGTGATACGCGAAGACGAGTGCATCGGCTGCACCAAGTGCATTCAGGCCTGCCCCGTGGATGCCATTCTGGGCGCCGCCAAACACATGCATACGGTAATCGAAAGCGAGTGCACCGGTTGCGATCTCTGCGTTGAACCCTGCCCCGTGGATTGCATCGACATGGTGACCGTCGAGCCGGACATTCGCACCTGGACCTGGACACCCCCGAAATCCGGGCTGATAGCCACTGACCGCCAGGGAGCCAGCGCCTGATGACACAACTTTGGGATTTTTCCGGCGGCATTCATCCGCCCGAGAACAAGCATCAGTCCACCAGCCGCCCGTTGCGGCGGGCTTCCCTGCCCGAATGGCTGGTCCTGCCGTTACAACAGCACATTGGCGAGCCCGCTGAGGTGGTGGTTGAAGTCGGCCAGCGTGTCCTTAAAGGCCAGAAGATTGCCGATGTCACCACCGGCATGGGCGTCCCCGTACACGCCTCCACATCTGGCACGATTGAGGCCATCGAACATCGGCCCGTGCCTCATCCCTCCGGCATGGACGACTGGTGCGTGGTCCTGAAAGCCGATGGCCAGGACGAGTGGTGTGAGCTTGATCCGGTGAGCAATTACAAGCAGCTGGAGCGTGACCAGGTTCTGGCCCGCATCCGGGACGCCGGCATTTCCGGCATGGGCGGCGCAGGCTTCCCCACCGACATCAAGCTTCGCCCACCCCGTGACCGAAAGGTGGAAACGCTGATTCTCAATGGTGCCGAATGCGAGCCCTACATCACCGCCGATGACATGACCATGCGCGAGCAGGCCAGCGAGGTGGTTGCCGGGATGGAGGTCATGGCATGGATTCTTCGCCCGGCCCGGTGCGTGATTGCCATTGAAGACAACAAGCCGGAGGCGATCGCCGCCATACGGGCTGCGGTGGAAAACACCCAAATCGAGGTTGTTGCCATCCCCACCAAGTACCCCTCCGGTGGCGAAAAGCAGCTGATCGAAATCCTGACCGGCATGGAGGTGCCCAGCGGCGGCATTCCGGCCGACATTGGCGTGATGTGCCAGAACATCGGCACCGCCGTGGCGGTGTCCCGGGCTGTATTCAAAGGGCAACCGCTGATTTCCCGGGTTATGACGATCACCGGCGATGCGGTGCAGGAACCGGGTAATTTCGAGGCCCTGATCGGCACCCCGGTCTCTAACCTGCTGCAGGAGGCGGGCCTGGATACCGGCAAGCTGGATCGACTGGTCCAGGGTGGACCCATGATGGGGTTCACCCTCACCACCGATGCGGTGCCTGTCACCAAAACTTCCAACTGTGTGATTGCCGCCACCGCCAGCGAGCTTCCACCACCTCCTCCAGAGCAACCGTGCATCCGCTGTGGCCAGTGTGCAGAAGTCTGCCCCATGGAGTTATTGCCCCAACAGTTGTTCTGGTACTCGAAATCCACCGAATTCGAGAAAGCCGAACATCTGAACCTGTTCGACTGCATTGAGTGTGGCGCCTGCTCCTACGTGTGCCCCAGCTCGATTCCGCTGGTGCAGTATTACCGGTTCGCGAAGGGCGAAATCCGCCAGCAGCAAGCCGAACAGCTGAAGGCAGACCGGGCCCGGGAACGGTTCGAAGCCCGTCAGGCGCGCCTGGAGCGGGAGAAGCAGGAGAAAGAGGAACGCCGGAAGGAGCGGGCTCGAGCCGCTGCCGAGGCACAGGAAAAGAAAAAGGCCGAAGCGCAGAAAGCAGCCAAGGAGGGAGATGCTTCCGATGAGCGTTCCGCCAAGGCTGCGCTGGTTGAACAGGCCCTGGCACGGAAAAAGGCAAAGGCCGAGCAGGCACCTGCCAGCAGCGATCAGGGCGAGAGCGGCCAGGTGGAGAAACCGGACATCGAAGCGCTGGAAAAGCAACTGGCACAGGCCGAAGGCAAGCTTGCCACCATGGAGGGCATGCTGGAGGAAGCCCGGGAGCAGCAGGCCGATAACGTCGAAAAACTGGAGCGGGCCGTGGCCAAGAACCATGACCGGGTGAAACGGGCCAAGGAAACCCTGGAAAAAGCCCGGGAACAACTCTCCAACGAACCCACAGCAGGCTAAACGTTCATGGCATTAGTTCAACAGTCGTCTCCCCATGCTCATAACGCCCGCCCCACCTCGCGGGTCATGCTCTGGGTGATCATTGCCACGCTGCCGGGCCTGCTGGCCCAGACTTTGTTCTTTGGCTGGGGCAACCTGATCAACGTGGTCTGGTGTGTGGCCCTGGCATTGGCCGCCGAGGCCGCTTTTCTCAAACTGCGCAACAAACCGGTCACGTTCTTCCTGAAGGACAACACGGCCGCCGTCACCGGCCTGCTGCTGGGCCTCTCACTACCCCAGTTCGCGCCCTGGTGGGTATCCGGTATCGCGGTGATTTCCGCCATCATCCTGGCCAAACAGCTCTACGGTGGCCTTGGCGCCAATCCGTTCAACCCGGCCATGGTTGGCTATGCCCTGGTACTGATTTCTTTCCCGGTGGCCATGACTACCAACTGGGCGGAGGCTGCCGGTCTGGCCAACGCGCCGGGCCTGGGGGAAACCCTGGGCCGGATTTTCTCTGCGAGCCAGACCAGCGTAGATGGCTGGACTATGGCCACGCCTCTGGATGAATACAAACACAAGGTGGCCAGTCATACCGCCACCGAGATACTGAAGCATCCCACCTTCGGCGACATGGTGGCCCGCGGCTGGGAATGGGTAAACCTCGCATTCCTGGCCGGCGGCCTGCTGCTAATCGGCCTGCGCATCATTACCTGGCACATTCCTGTCGCCGTGCTCGGTGGCATTGCCATCATGAGCCTGGCCTTTGGCAATAATCCCGACATGCACGCGCCGGTACAACTGCACCTGTTGGCCGGGGGCACCATGCTGGGAGCCTTCTTCATTGCCACCGACCCGGTATCGGCAGCCACCAGCCATCAGGGCAAACTGATCTACGGTGCCGGCATCGGTATCCTGATCTATGTCATTCGCACCTGGGGCAACTACCCGGACGCGGTGGCCTTCAGTGTATTGTTGATGAACTTTGCGGTGCCGTTCATTGATTACTACACACCCCCAAGAACCTATGGCCACCACAAAGCCCGTCGTGGTGTGCCCGGCAGGAACGGAGGCTGATTCATGAGCGCTCTCATTACCTCCATCACCCGCAGCGCCATTGGCCTTGGTCTTTTTGCCGTGATTACCGGCGGCACCATTGCCATTACCCAGGCGATGACCGAAGACCGAATTCAGGAGCAAGCCGCCAAAGCCGAGGCCAGCGCCCTGTTTGAAATCATTCCGGAGTCCGAGCACACCAACGACATGCTGAGGGATACCGTTTCCCTGCCCGCCAGCGATGTTCTGACCCAATCCGGAACCATTGAGGCATGGGTAGCTCGTCGCAATGGTGAGCCGGTTGGCCTGATCCTGCCCGCCATTGCACCGGACGGTTACTCGGGTGATATCAACCTGTTGGTGGGCATCGACCTGCAGGGCACCATCCTGGGGGTGCGAATCACCAACCACCGGGAAACACCGGGACTGGGTGACCGCATTGAGGCCCGGAAATCGAACTGGATTGAAAGCTTCACCGGAAAATCCCTGGGCAATCCCCCACCCCGGCAATGGAATGTAAAAAAGAACGGTGGTGTCTTTGACCAGTTCACCGGTGCCACCATTACGCCCCGGGCCGTGGTGAAATCCGTACAGAAAACCCTGAAGTATTTCCGCCAGAACCGGAGAGCTATTCTCGCCCGGGTCCACGCGGCACCTTCACTTGAAAGCCAGGCGGTCACCCCCTTGGGTGATGCCGGCAAATCCAGACCAGAGGAGCAACTCTGACATGGCCACCAAAACCTCCGCTGAGATCATCAAGGACGGCCTCTGGAACAACAACCCCGCACTGGTCCAAGTACTCGGGCTTTGCCCGCTGCTGGCCGTTACCAGTACGGTCGTCAACGCCGTTGGCCTTGGCCTGGCGACCCTGCTGGTGTTGATTGGCTCGAACCTGTCGGTATCCGTTATTCGCAACTTCGTCAGCGAATCGGTTCGCCTGCCGGCCTTTGTGATGATTATCGCCTCGTTTGTGACCTGCGCCGAACTGCTGATGCAGGCGTTTACCTACGAGCTTTACCAGATTCTCGGTATTTTTATTCCCCTGATCGTCACCAACTGCGCCATCCTTGGCCGCGCCGACGCTTTTGCCTCCAAGAACCCACCAATCCCGGCCGTACTGGACGGCGCCATGACCGGCCTGGGCTTCCTGGGAGTTCTCATCGTTCTGGGGGGCATGCGGGAACTGGTTGGCCAGGGCACACTGTTTGTCGACATGAATCTGCTATTTGGCCCAGGAGCGGCAGACTGGGTTGTGCATCCCTTCGCCAACTATCCCGATATGCTGTTCATGGTACTGCCACCGGGCGCATTCATTGGCCTGGGCCTGCTGATTGCACTCAAGAACAGCATTGATACCCATCTGGCTGAACGCCAGAAAGCCGCGCAGCCCGAACCTGTTAGCACGGGCAGCAAGCGTGTGCGGGTCACCGGCAATATTTCCTGAATCTGACTGCAATGAACAAACAAAAGCGCATCGAGATCTTTTCCCGGCTGCGGGAAGACAACCCGGAGCCAACCACCGAGCTGAACTACAGCTCGCCGTTCGAGCTGCTGATCGCCGTGATTTTGTCGGCCCAGGCCACGGATGTGGGCGTCAATAAAGCAACAGCCCGGCTGTTTCCCGTGGCCAATACGCCCGAAGCCATCCTGGCCCTCGGCGTCGATGGGCTCAAGGAATACATCAAAACCATTGGTCTGTTTAACAGCAAAGCGGAAAACGTCATCAAAACCTGTCGACAGTTGATCGAAAAACACGGCGGGGAGGTGCCAGACCGGCGAGAGGATCTGGAGGCGTTACCGGGCGTGGGCCGAAAAACCGCCAACGTGGTACTCAATACCGCGTTCCGGCAGCCGGCAATGGCCGTGGACACGCATATTTTCCGGGTTTCAAACCGCACCGGCATTGCGCCGGGCAAGAATGTGCTGGAAGTGGAAAAGCGCCTGATGCGCCTGGTGCCCAAGGAATTTCTGATGGATGCGCATCACTGGTTGATCCTGCACGGGCGCTACACCTGTACGGCCAGAAAGCCCAAGTGCGGCGCCTGCATCATCGAAGACCTGTGCGAATTCAAGCACAAGCGGGATTATCTTTGACCCAGAAGCTCGGCTTTCAGGTCCTCGTCCACCGGAGTGTCCGCTAACCAGATCCCGAACAGGGCCTGCTTGAACGCCAGATCGCCAACGGTGTCCTGGTACTTGCCATTTTTTAGCACATTGACGCCCTTCCCTGGCACATACATCAGGCTAAACTCATCTCCTTCTTTGATGGGCTCATCAAAGACCCCGATGAAACGGTCGATGTCTGCCTGGATAGGCGCCGTGTTACCACCGGTCGAGGTTTCGAAGCCCTCCAGGACGGCATCGGTCATGCGCTCGCTGGTGATCATGCCCGAGGTTATATGCAGGGCAATGCGTTGCGGCTCATCCGCTTCGAGGATAGCCTTGGCATTGCCCGACGCCTCCGTCAGGTAAAGCCCTGCCACGTACAAATCCATGAACCACTTGGAGCGGGTTCCCGCACCCATCAGTTTCAGTTCTTTGCCTTCCCAGGCATAAGTGTCTGGCATTTCCACATCGTTAACGGTCACGGCACCACAATAGAGCGGAAGAATCAGGGCAACAAGAGCAAGTAGGTGTTTGGCTACGGTTGTTTTACGCATGTTCCGGAAGGCTCCGACGTTGGACTTGGAAAACGAATGCTCAAAGAAAAAGCTGGCTAAACATCAGCCAGCTTTTCGATCGCAGCGCGTGATTTACTGGAACAGCAACGTTCCAGACAGGCCTTCCTTTTCCATGATTTCACGCAGGCGGCGCAATGCTTCCACCTGGATCTGACGAACCCGCTCACGGGTCAGGCCGATTTCCTGGCCCACTTCCTCAAGCGTGCAGATCGGGTAACCACGCAAGCCAAAGCGCCGGGACAATACTTCCCGCTGCTTTTCGCTCAGTTGGTCAATCCATTGCTCCAGACACGAGGACATGTTGTTGTCCTGCAATAGATCGGCGGGGTCGGAGGCACCTTCATCGGCTACCGTATCGAGCAGCGATTTTTCGCCGCCAGCGCCAATGGGCGTATCCATAGAAGCCACACGTTCGTTCAAACCCAACATGCGTTTCACGTCCGCCACCGGCTTGTCCACCATCTGGGCGATTTCTTCGGCGGTGGGTTCGTGATCGAGCTTCTGGGTCAGTTCACGGGCGGCACGCAGGTAGAGGTTAAGTTCCTTCACTACGTGGATAGGCAGACGAATGGTGCGGGTCTGGTTCATGATGGCCCGCTCAATGGTTTGCCGAATCCACCAGGTAGCGTAGGTGGAGAACCGGAAACCGCGCTCCGGATCAAATTTTTCCACCGCACGAATCAGCCCCAGGTTCCCCTCTTCGATCAGGTCAAGCAGGGTGAGACCACGATTGACGTAACGCCGGGCAATTTTAACCACCAGACGCAGGTTGCTTTCGATCATGCGCTTACGACCGGCCTCTTCGCCTTTCCGGGCAAGGCGGGCAAAGTACACTTCTTCTTCTGGGGTGAGTAGGGGCGAGAAGCCAATTTCGTTGAGGTACAGCTGCGTGGCATCCAGCTGTTTCTGGGTGGCGTAGTACTTCCCCTTGGAAAGGGAGCTTTCTTTGGAATCAGCGGGCGAATCGTCTGAAGTTACCTTCTCAACACGATCTTCCGCCAATACCTGATCGTCTGCATCTTCCACATCTGCAACGCGATCCATGATGAGGTCTTCTTGCTCTGCTGACATTGGTACACCTCGTCTCTGAAAATCCTGTTGTTCCGGGTCGTTATTATTTTCTCCGGATCCCTACTACTTACGTTGTTTCAGGACATTGTCTGGCCGGCTTTGCAACCGTGCCATTATTGTTTTTGGTTAGCAGTTTTCTGTCAGCCCTCAGGTAATCCTTTCTCAGAACGTCCTGTTTTCCGAGTTTCAGCGCCTTGGCAGGTAGCGGGAGGGGTTTACCGGGTTGCCATTCTTACGAATCTCAAAATGCAACATCGGCTTATCTGTGCCCGTACTGCCTAACTCGGCAATTACCTGTCCGGCTTTTACATCTTCCCCCTCTTGCACCAGAATTTTCCGATTATGGGCATATGCACTGAGATAGTGCTCGCTATGGTTCACGATAATCAGGTTACCGTACCCTAACAGCCCGTTTCCGGCATAAACAACACTGCCTTTCGCAGCCACCTTTACGGGGTCACCGGCATTTCCGGCAATATCAATACCCTTATTGACTTTCCCGGATGTTGAAAAACCTGCAATTACAGTGCCACCGTGTGGCCACTGCCAGTCGATGTCAGAAGCCACTGGTGTATGGCTTGTTACCGGTTCACGCGAGGATTGTCTCGTCTCCGTTCGCCTCGAGGTTGTCGATTTCGGGCGGGATGACGACGCGCTCGCCGTGCGTCGTACAGAGCCTTTTTTGTCCAGGCGCAACACCTGTCCCGGATGAATGGTCCAGGGAGGCTCCAGCCCGTTGGCATCCCCCAGCTCGCGGTAGTCGCGGCCATAACGCCAGGCAATGCCGTACAGGGTTTCCCCCTTTTTGACGACATGACTTCCCCAATACACCGGTGGGTTATAAAGATGATCCTGATAGATGGCACTGGTGTTACAGCCACCAAGAAAAGCAACAAAGAGCAGAATAAGCGCTGGAGCTCGCCAGCAGCGCGGCGTGAAGCGCCGCTGGTGTGGAGGAGTCACCGCGGCCGGCGTCCTGGGGGGCAAGACTGATGAATAACGGCCTGTGAAAAGAGTCACGTATAAAAAATGCCTGATTATGATAAATCCATCTAAGAAACTGCCTGGCTACCCTGCAATTTCTCACGTTTCAGGACTAATTTCCTAATAGGTTGTCTACATCGCAATACCGGTAGCGGTAACCAACTGACCCCAGCTGTTACCTTTGGGAACAGTCACCCTTGCCTCCGGTAACACTTGCTCATTTTGTAATCGAGCCGCTGGAAATATTGTGCGACCGTCGACCTACCATATCCAGTATCACCACCAACGCAAACCCAGAAAAGGCCATGGCAACAGCGAGAAATACCTGAGCATCCTGTTGATACAGGGCGGTCCAGGTTTCAGGGCTGACGGGCATCTGACTCACTGGCACCTGCTCCCCGGCGCTGTTCGTGCGCCAGGTCAGTGTTTCCTGCCAGGGCCAGACCTTGGTCAGGGCTCCCAGCATAAAACCGGTCAGCACCGCCAATACCGTGTCGTGGAAATGCCGGAATGCCAGGGTAATTAGCTTGGCGGCCGACAGCAGGCCAGCCACACATCCCGCGAGGAATAACCCAAGGTGCACAACCTGAAAATCCTTAATCGCGACCAGGATGGGCTCGTACATGCCAATGATCAGTAACAGGAAACTGCCTGACACGCCCGGAAGAATCATCGCGCAGATGGCCAATGCTCCGGCCCCCAGAAAGGTAAGGCCCGTTGGAGCAAGCTCCGAGGCAGGCAAAGTCGTGACCCACCAGGCAACCGCTATACCCACGACCAAGGGAATCAGCAGTGCTGGCGAGAATCGCCGAACCTGCATACCAATGTGGCCTACCGACGCCAGGATGAGCCCGAAGAAAAAGCTCCAGATGAGTACGGTGTGCTCAGCCAGCAACCAGGTGATCAACGACGCCAGTGAGACAACGCTGGTCAGAATGCCCGCCAACAATGTCACCAGGAAGTTGCCATCAATGGCCCGCCAGAAGCCGGACAACTGGCCCTTTAGGAGGTGGCGGAAAAACGCACCAGGCGCAACGCTGATCGCTTCAAGCAAACGAAAATAAACGCCGGTGATGAAAGCGATGGTGCCACCGGACACGCCAGGGACAATATCGGCGGCCCCCATGGCCATACCCCTCAAAAACACGGTCACGGGGTGCTGGGTAGAAGGAGAAACTTGATGGGGGTCGGACATCAGCGAATCACTCCAGCCAACAATGGCACAAAGCGCACAGGCTCCAGCTCCCGGCGCTCAAAATGCCGGCCCCGACGGACCACTTCCACCAGCACCTGCTGTTCCTCTCCCACCGGGGCAATTAGAACCCCACCGTCTGCCAACTGATCAAGCAGCTCCTGGGGCACATCTACGGGTGCAGCAGTCACAATTATGCCGTCAAATGGCCCACGCTCAGGCCAGCCCATGCCGCCATCCGCGTGTTTGAGCAACACGTTGCGCATCTGCAGCTGTCGCAGCCGGTCCCTCGCCCGGTCCTGCAACGGACGGATACGCTCAACGCTGTAAATATGCGGAAACAGGTGCGCAAGTACAGCAGTCTGGTAGCCCGATCCGGTGCCCAGCTCCAACACATTCTCCGGACCATGGGCCAGGAGCAATTCAGTCATGCGGGCAACAATATAGGGTTGGGACAGGGTCTGGTTGTGGCCAATGGGCAGTGAGGTATCTTCGTAGGCTCGATGAGCCAGGGCCTCATCCAGGAAAATGTGGCGGGGCACCTGGGCAATGGCGTCCAGAACCGGCTCGGACTGGATACCGGCGTCCCTCAAGCGCTGCACCAGGCGCATTCGGGTGCGCCTGGAGGTCATCCCGATACCTTCAAGCATCGCTGTCATCGTGCGCCTCCAGACCGGTCAAACCATCCACCCACTCCCGGAGCGTGCCCAGGGCTTCGTGACGGGTCATATCCGTGTGTACCGGCGTTACCGACACATAGCCCTCGCGCACCGCATGGAAATCCGTGCCTGGGCCAGCATCTCCACCCTGCCCCGCAGCACCAATCCAGTAGCGTTTCTTGCCTCGCGGGCAGGTCATGGGCACGGCACCTTCGGCGCATTCTCGATGCCCCAGCCGGGTCACACGCACACCCTGGAGCGCTTCCCAGGGCACATCCGGGACATTGACGTTCAGGATCGAGCGGGGCCCCAGGGACAGGGCCAGACGGTTCTCCAGCAACATGCGAACAACCCGGGCCGCCGTTTCATAATGAAAATGGCCGTCGTTCACCAGTGATACCGCAATCGCCGGCAGACCCAGATGACGACCTTCGGTCGCGGCGGCCACGGTACCGGAATAGATAATGTCGTCCCCCAGGTTGGCGTGGGTATTGATGCCGGATACCACGCGATCAAAGGGCTGATCAAAAAGGCCGTTAACAGCCAGGTGGACGCAATCGGTCGGGGTGCCGTCAATGGAATGGAAGCCGTTAGGGTGTGTTTCCACCGTGAGTGGCCGGTTCAGGGTCAGCGAGTTACTGGCCCCGCTGTGGTCCCGGTCGGGAGCCACCACTTCCAGCTCACCGACACCCTGCAGCCCTTCGTACAGGGCCACCAGCCCAGGTGAATGCACGCCATCATCATTGGACAACAAAATTCGCACAGTGCTCTCCACTAGCCTGAATGTTTAGGAGCCTCTGATTAACTCCGGAGTTAATCAGAGGCTCCCTTATTATTGCGGCCGAGGCTCATGTCCTCGAGCTCGAAAATATCGGCAAGAATCGTTGTGGCGTACTGGCCGGGCAACAAAAAGAACGTCAGAGACAAGGCGCTGCCATCTTCCAACCATTGCCAGGACAAGGATTCCGGGCGGGTGACCAGAGCCCGACGCTCCGGTTTCATGCGGGTTGCCTTGAACAAATGGGTCAGTTCGGGGTGGGCATCGACAATATCACGCTCCATTGTGCCCTGCTCACCGGTGGCCGTAGTACCACCATCTCCCCACAAGGGACCGGTCGGCAAGCCATCCTGTGGAGAGGGCTCTCCCGGCAATACGGTGAACCAGCTTCCCGCTTCAACCCTCGCCGCCAGCACCTCGTTGAACAACCACGAACGTGCTGCCGAAAAATACAATACGTTTTTCGAAGCGTTTCTGCCACCGCGCCCACGCTTTCGATTCAGACGCGTCGGGTCCAGATTCACGGCCCGGTCCAGGTTCCCGCCCCCAAAACCAAAACGCTGGGGGCCGAAGTAGTTGGGAGCACCCCGCTCCCCTAGTGCCGTTAAGGCCTGGTCGAGAGCTGACCTGTCAGCAACAACCTCTCGCAAAATCAGCTCAAAGCCATTCCCCTGGTGGTCCCCCGGCCGGAGTTTACGGGCATGACGTCGACTGGCCAGCACGGGCCAGCGAGCTGCAATAGCCTCCAACAACGGCGAATCCTCGGCTTCCTGTCCTGGCCGGTACAGGCTGAACCACTGGACAGTCACTGCATGACGGTCCTTCAGGCCACAGAATCCCACTTCGTAATGCCGGCAACCGGCCATCGCCGCCAATTCCCGGGCCACGTACTCAGTATTGTCACCGCTCTTCTCAAGACGCACGCACAGGTGTTCCCCCGCCCCCGCAGCTGTTTCATCAGCTTCTGGGTTCGCATCTTCCGGCCACAAGTATTCCGTTACCCGAAAATCTTCCGGTTGGACCTTCAGCTTGGCAGAGCCCACGCGATGGCCTCCCGACACCGGCCAATCCAGACGCCACTGATTCCCCACCTCCGCCGAACTCATGATTTCACCGGCTCCAACAGGCACACCGCCTGGCAGGCAATACCCTCACCCCGACCGGTAAAACCAAGTTTTTCGGTAGTCGTTGCCTTCACACTAACCCGATCAACGGCAATCCCCAGATCCTCGGCAATATTCAGGCGCATGGTTTCAACATGGGGCGCCATTTTCGGGGCCTGGGCGATGATCGTGGTGTCCACATTCACCACCGAATGGCCTTCCTCAAACACGCGTTGAACCACATGGCGCAACAACACCCGACTGTCTGCCCCGGCCCACTCATCACTGGTATCCGGGAAAAGATGCCCAATATCGCCAAGCGCCGCCGCCCCAAGCAGAGCATCCGCCAAGGCATGCAACAACACATCACCATCCGAGTGCGCCTTGAGTCCCTGCTCATGGGGAATCTCCACGCCTCCGAGAATGACTGAGCTGCCTTCACAAAAGGCGTGGACATCAAAGCCCTGACCAATACGCATTCGCGCCTCCGAAAACTGAATTCATGTGCGGATGGTGATTACTGCCGACCAAGGATGAACTCCGCCAGCCCGAGATCCGAGGGCACCGTGATCTTGATATTGTCCGGCCGCCCCTCCACCAGAACCGGCATATTACCGGAAAACTCCATGGCCGAGGACTCATCGGTGACCGGCTGCCCGTCAGCCAAGCACTCGGCCAGGGCTTGCCTGAGCGCGCCAAAACGAAACATCTGCGGCGTCAACGCCCGCCACAACCGACTACGATCCACGGTCGCCTCAACAGAAGGCGGCTGCTCACCACCGGACTGCTTCAACGTATCCGCCACCGGTGCCGCCAGCAGGCCACCCACCGGATGCTCCGCCAGCGAATCGATCAGATTGGACAGATCGTGGGGGTGCAGGCAAGGCCGGGCTGCATCATGCACCAGCACCCAGTCCTCATCAGCAGCCTGCCCGTCTAACGCATCCAGTGCCGCCAGCACCGAATCCGCCCGCTCCTTGCCACCGGTACAGGTCTGAACCCGATCATCCCGAGCGGACTCACTGTCCGGCCACCAGTGATCGCGAGGATTCAACGGCACCATACAGCCATCGAAACGGCCATTATCCAGCAGACGGGAAAGGGTGATATCCAGAATAAAGCGGTTACGAAGCTTGAGATACTGCTTGGGGCATTCGGCCTGCATACGCTGACCAATGCCGGCGGCGGGGACAACTAACCAGAATCTGGGATTTACCATAGGAGGGCCTGCACAAAGCTTGAAGAGTGGCGGGGTCGTCCTTTCCAGGACTGTCTGTGGCCATGGATGGCCACAGTCAAGCGTACAGGGAAGTACTCGCAGCGTGTCCTGGAAAGGACGACCCCGACGCTCTGGACGCCAGTATCAGTTTTCAACCACCAGGAAGAAGGTTTCATCCTCACGAATCAACCCCAGGTTCATCCGCGCCCGCTCCTCCACGGCCCCCTGCTCATTGCGAAGATTCCGGACCTCCGCATAAAGCCGCTCATTGCGGGCCGCCAACTGATCATTCTCTGCACGCTGTTCGGCCACCGCTTCCTCCAACGACCACACCTGGGCAAAACTGCCCTCCCCTGCCCACAGGCGCGCCTGTAGCATCAGAGTCAATATGATCAGAATGGCCCAAAGAGTTTTCATTCCGAGTCCGCACAGAAAACAATCAATTTAAGGGTGTCGCTGAAGGCTAAGTATAGACCTTAGAGTAAATTAACAACAACTTTCCGTAACCCACTGTTTAAAAAGGCCATCGCCTATCGAACTCTCCGATAAACGATGGCCTTTACAGTCTGGCCGGCCAAAACCGGGCCGACCAAGCGGTTACTTAAGGCGAAGATTAACCCTGGCCTTTGATTTCAACCAGGCCGCGGTACGGTGCCTTGCCGTCCAGCGCTTCTTCAATACGCAGCAGCTGGTTGTACTTGGCGACGCGGTCAGAGCGGCACAGAGAGCCGGTCTTGATCTGGCCGGCGCAGGTGGCGACCGCGAGATCAGCGATGGTGGTGTCTTCGGTTTCACCAGAGCGGTGGGAGATCACAGCAGTGTAGCCGGCATCCTGGGCCATCTTGATGGCGTCGAGGGTTTCGGTCAGGCTGCCGATCTGGTTGAACTTGATCAGGATGGAGTTACCCACGCCCTTCTCGATGCCTTCCTTGAGGATGCGGGTATTGGTCACGAACAGGTCGTCACCCACCAGCTGGACCTTGCTGCCCAGCTTGTCGGTCAGCACTTTCCAGCCGTCCCAGTCGCTCTCGTCCATGCCATCTTCAATGGAGACAATCGGGAAGCGGTCACACAGGCCGGCCAGGTAATCGGCAAAGCCTTCGGAATCAAAGCTCTTACCTTCGCCAGACAGGTGGTACTGGCCGTCTTTGTAGAATTCGGAGGAGGCACAGTCCAGGGCCAGGGTGACGTCTTTACCCAGCTCGTAACCAGCGTCTTCTACCGCCTGTTTGATGGCCGCCAGGGCCGCTTCGTTGGAGGGCAGGTTCGGCGCAAAGCCGCCTTCGTCGCCCACGGCGGTGTTCAGGCCCTGGGCCTTGAGTACTTTCTTCAGGCTGTGGAAGATCTCAGCACCCACGCGCAGTGCTTCTGCGAAGCTGTTCACCGCAACCGGCTGGACCATGAATTCCTGAATGTCGACGTTGTTGTCGGCGTGTTCACCACCGTTCAGGATGTTCATCATCGGTACCGGCATGGAGAATTTGCCGGAGGTGCCATTTACATCGGCGATGTGCTCATACAAGGGCTTGCCCAGAGAATCTGCAGCTGCCTTGGCGGCGGCCAGGGACACCGCAAGGATGGCGTTGGCGCCCAGGTTGGCCTTGTTGTCGGTGCCGTCCAGGTCGATCATGATCTGGTCGAGGCTGCGCTGGTCGGCGGAGTCTTTACCCAACAGGGCGTCGCGGATCTGGCCATTGATTGCGTCAACCGCTTTGCGGACACCTTTGCCCAGGTAACGGGATTTGTCACCATCACGCAGTTCCAGCGCTTCGCGGGAACCGGTGGATGCGCCTGAAGGGGCGCAGGCGCGGCCCAGGGTACCGTCTTCCAGGATAACGTCGGCTTCTACGGTGGGATTACCGCGTGAATCCAGTACCTCACGGCCTTTGATGTTGGCAATCTTGGTCATGCGAAAATGTCTCCAGATTTTCTGTATCTAAACGCTATGTTGGCTATAAATCAGTGCAAGAGCGATCAACTGGAAAGGCTTTGCGAAAACCGCTACGAGCACATCCATGTGCGCTTCTCTCAGGCCATCCATGGCCTTCGAAATTTTCGCAAAGCCTTTCCAGTCGCTCGCTCCCGAGCTTTTCAGTCTGCGATCTCTTTAAACACCAACACCGCCAATCAGGCGGTGTCGATGGGTTTGAAACTTTTCACCAGGTCGTCCACGGCTTTTACCCGTTCCAGGAACGGTTCCAACTGGCTCAAACGCAGGGCACAGGGGCCGTCGCATTTGGCTTGGTCCGGGTCCGGGTGGGCTTCCAGGAAGAGGCCCGCCAGTCCCTGGGACATACCGGCCAGCGCCAGATCCGTGACCTGGGCGCGGCGGCCGCCGGCGGAATCCGCCCGGCCACCCGGCATTTGCAGGGAGTGGGTGACGTCAAAGAACACCGGCACGTTCATCTGCTTCATGATGCCGAAGCCCAGCATGTCCACTACCAGGTTGTTGTAACCGAAGCTGCTGCCCCGCTCACACAGGATCACCTTATCGTTGCCGGCTTCTTCGCACTTCTTGATGATGTGCTTCATTTCCTGGGGTGCCAGGAACTGGGCCTTTTTGATGTTGATGACGGCGCCGGTTTCGGCCATGGCCACGACCAAGTCGGTCTGGCGGCTCAGGAAAGCGGGCAACTGGATAATGTCACAGACTTCCGCCGCTGGCCTGGCCTGCGCGGGTTCGTGAACATCCGAGATAATCGGCACGTCGAACTTGTCTTTGATATCGGCCAGGATCTGCAGGCCTTTCTCGAGGCCGGGGCCACGGAAGGAATGCACCGATGACCGGTTGGCCTTGTCAAAAGAGGCCTTGAATACGTAGGGGATGCCGAGCTTACCGCACACATCCACGTATTTTTCCGCCACTTCGAAGGCCAAGTCCCGGGATTCGAGGACGTTCATGCCCCCAAAGAGCACGAACGGGCGATCATTGGCGATCTCGATTCCAGAGACGTTCAAATTACTCTGAGCCATGGATCAAGCCCCTTTTTTAGAAGCCAACGCAGCTTCTACAAAGCCACGGAACAGCGGATGGCCATCACGCGGCGTGGAGGTGAATTCCGGGTGGAACTGGCAAGCAACGAACCAGGGATGTTCCGGCGCTTCAATCACTTCCACCAACTTACCATCACCGGAACGGCCGGAGATGATCAGGCCGGCGTCTTTCAGGTTCGGCAGGAAGTGGTTGTTCACTTCGTAGCGATGACGGTGCCGTTCACGGATGGTTTTCTTGCCGTAGCAGCCCGCGATGGTGGAACCTTCAGACAGTACGCAGTCCTGAGCGCCCAGACGCATGGTGCCACCCAGGTCGGATTCTTCGGTGCGCTCTTCGCGCTCGCCACTGGCGTCGAGCCATTCGGTGATCAGGCCAACCACCGGCTCGGGGGTATGCTCGCGGAATTCGGTGCTGTGGGCATCCTTCAGACCCGCCACGTTGCGGGCGTACTCAATGACAGCCACCTGCATACCCAGGCAGATACCCAGATAAGGCACCTTGTTTTCACGAGCGTACTGAACGGTGCTGATCTTGCCTTCGACACCGCGCTCCCCAAAGCCACCCGGTACCAGGATGGCATCGGCGGATTTCAGGGCATCGGTGCCATTCTGCTCGATGTCTTCGGAGTCGATGTAATTGATGTTGACCTTGGTGCGGGTCTTGATGCCGGCATGCAACAGAGACTCGATCAATGACTTGTAGGCGTCGAGCAGTTCCATGTACTTGCCGACCATGGCGATGGTGACTTCGTTCTCCGGGTTCATCAGAGCATCTACTACACCGTCCCACTCCGACAGGTTTGCCGGGTTGGCATCGAGATTGAATCGATCGATGACCAGTTGATCCAGCCCGTATTCGTGCAACATCCGAGGAATCGCATAGATGGACTTGGCATCCTTCATCGGGATGACGGCCCGCTCTTCGACGTTGGTGAACAGAGCAATCTTCCGGCGGGAACTGGCATCCACTTCATGCTCGGAGCGACACAGCAGGATGTCCGGCTGCAAGCCGATAGAACGCATTTCCTTTACCGAATGCTGGGTCGGCTTGGTCTTGATTTCGCCCGCAGTGGCAATGTACGGAACCAGTGTCAGGTGCATGAACAGGGCACGCTGGGGACCCACTTCAACCTTCAACTGACGGCAGGCTTCCAGGAACGGCAGGGATTCGATGTCGCCCACGGTGCCGCCAATCTCGATCAGGGCCACGTCCACACCGGCTGCGCCTTCAACCACACGACGTTTGATTTCGTCAGTGATATGCGGAATCACCTGAACGGTACCACCGAGGTAGTCGCCACGGCGTTCCTTGCGAATCACCTCTTCGTAGACTCGACCGGTGGTGAAGTTGTTGCGGCGGGTCATCCTGGTGCGGATGAATCGCTCGTAGTGGCCAAGATCCAGGTCGGTTTCAGCGCCGTCCTCGGTGACAAAGACTTCACCGTGCTGGAACGGGCTCATGGTGCCGGGGTCTACGTTGATGTAGGGGTCCAGCTTGAGAATGGTGACCTTTAGGCCGCGTGCCTCGAGGATAGCTGCCAGCGAGGCGGACGCAATGCCTTTCCCCAAAGAAGACACAACACCGCCGGTGACGAAAATATAACGCGTCATGCAGATTCCATGATTATCTGGTTCGGTAAAGGAGGGAGATTGTTCATCTCAAGATGGGTCGCCAGACTACCAGAAAGCCCCCTTCTACTCAATCAAAATCCCTCGCCACAATCAGCCGCCAGCCGGCGGCAGGAGCGCTTCCCGAGTATCGGTCAGAACACCACAAATTGCCAATCGCGATCAGCTCCTCACTGCTCCGTGAAACCTCGAAAACCAGCGGCAGCGCGGCCCGCTCCCAGGGTGGCACGCCCTGTTCCTGCAGCCAGGTTTTCAAGGCACGTGACGGCCCACCGGCATTCGGACGGACCCGTTCACCACCTCGCCTCGTAGATACCCTTATTGTCGGCACCCCGCTGCTCGAGGTAACGGAGCCCGGCACAAGGGAAAGCTGCCAGTCGCCCCACTGCAATGGCTGACCGGGCACCAGGGCCCGAGACGTTTGCGGCAATTCCCGCTCCGGCACCAGGTAAAGACGGGACCGGTATCGGCGAATACAAAAGCCATCTCCCCGAATTTCTGGCGCACGGTCATCAGCAGCCTCGACCAGTTCGGACACAACCTGGTCCCAACAGGACAACCCGGGAACAGCGTAACCACGAGCATGGATCCACCAACGCAACAGGTTACGTCGCTCCAATCGCCCAAGAGTCCGGAATGCATCAAGGTTCAGGCGCACACCATCCTCGGCGCATTGCTGCCACTGCAACTCAGCCAACCGCCGATTCAACTGATCACTCTCTGCGCAGGCGCGGGCGCTGCTGGCCACCCGCTGCAGCAGGCCCGGCCAACGCTGCTTCAGGCCCGGCAGGATGCTGTGGCGCAAATAATTCCGGTCATACTCCTGGCTTGCGTTACTGGGGTCTTCCTGCCAGCACAGCTGATTTTGCCTGGCAACTTCCTGCAGCCGATCGCGACTGATACCGAGCCAGGGACGCAGCAGTTGCCCAGCACCCAGGGCTCTGTTTTTTGGCATGCCGGCCAGCCCACGGATGCCGGAGCCACGCAACAGGCGAAACAGGACCGTCTCCACCTGGTCGTCACCGTGATGGGCCATCAACAGAAGATCCCCGCGCCCCTGCAAGCGATGAAAGACCTCATAACGAGCATGGCGGGCCGCCTCTTCAACACCCGTTTCCGCATCCCGGCCCACGGCAACGGTCACGCGCTCCACCACAATCGGAATCGACAGGGTGGCGCAAACGGCCCGGCAGAAATCTTCGGTTTCTTCGTGGTTAGGCTGAAGCTGGTGATTGACGTGAACGGCTATCACATCGGGATGACAGGCTGCAACGGCGCGCAGGAGCAATAGAGAGTCCAGGCCGCCGCTGAAGGCGACCCGGAGAGTCTGGTATTCGGGAAGGGAGCGCACTGGCCCAAGCAGATCGTCGGGCCAGTCAATATCCGGAGCGGCGTTACCGCCCGTTTTCATACTTGGTCAGGCGCTCGTAACGACGGGCGATCAGGTCGTCCATCGACAGGCGGCCAAGCTCTTCCAGGCTTTGAACCAGACGGGCTTTCAGGCTTTCGGCCATTTCCTCGGGGTTCCGGTGCGCACCGCCCATAGGTTCCTTGATGACGTTATCAGCCACACCCAGCTCTTTCAGGCGTTCAGCGGTTACACCCATGGCTTCCGCCGCCTGGGAGGCGTAGTCGGCGCTCTTCCACAGGATGGAAGCACAACCTTCCGGCGAGATAACTGCGTAGGTAGAGTACTGAAGCATGTTCAGCTCATCGCCCACGCCGATAGCCAGCGCGCCACCGGAACCGCCTTCGCCAATCACGTTACAGATGATCGGTGTCTTCAGGCGCGACATTACCGCCAGGTTGAAGGCAATAGCCTCACTCTGACCACGCTCTTCGGCGCCGATGCCGGGATACGCGCCCGGGGTGTCGATAAAGGTCAGAATCGGCATATTGAAACGCTCGGCCATTTCCATCAGGCGCAGGGCCTTGCGGTAGCCTTCCGGGCGCGGCATGCCGAAGTTACGGCGAACCTTCTCTTTCACCTCGCGACCTTTCTGATGGCCAATGACCATCACCGGCTGGTTATCCAACCGAGCGGTGCCACCAATGATCGCCAGATCGTCGGCGTAGCGGCGGTCGCCGTGAAGTTCGTCGAAATCCTCGAACATCATCTCGATGTAATCCCGGGTATAGGGCCGGCGCGGATGACGGGCCAAACGAGCAACGTCCCAGGATTTGAGGTCCGAAAAGATGCTCTCAGTCAGGCTGACGCTTTTCTTTTTCAGACGGGTGATTTCATCGGTGATGTTGATGTCGGTGTCATTGCCAACCATGCGAAGCTCTTCGATTTTGGCTTCCAGGTCGGCGATCGGCTGTTCGAAATCCAGGTAGTTAGGGTTCATGATGTTCCATCATTTTGCTTGCTTGGCAGGCGCATAGCCCACCATAACCAGAATTTGAGGTAAAGATAACAGCGCCGCAACAGCAGCTAAAGCGGACATTGGTATAAGTCCACCTGAACAATCCTTAATCATAGACCAGCGCAACGGACTGATCGCCCACCAGGTGTTTCAGCTCAAACAACAGGCTGTCATCCGGTTGCACCCGCCACGATTCGCCCAGCTCGATCCGCGTGCTGGCCTGCTCCCCGCAGTACTCGATCCAGACCGGACTGCCCTCGCAACGGAACGGCTGCAGCGTCTCGCCCAGCTTATCCAGAAGGCCATTCTGCAACTGTTTTTCATGCAGGGAAAGTCGGAGTCCCCGACTGAACTGCTGACGGGCAGTAGCCACATCCATGACCGAGTTCACGCGCATTTTCATCTGCCCGGAGTAGTCATCATGACTGACCTGGCCTTCCACCACAATCACCTGGTCGGACTGTAACAGCTCCCGGTTCTCAAAAAACGCTTCGGAAAAGAGCGTTGCTTCGATACGGGCACTGCGGTCGTCCAGGGTAATGAAACACATGGTGGAGCCGGTGCGGGTTTTCATGGTGCGCTGCGCCACTACCAGCCCCGCCACCCGCTGGGGCGACTTATTGGGCTTGAGGTCGGCAATGGAGGAGCGAACGAACTGACGCACCTCTTTTTCGTATTCATCGAACGGGTGGCCCGTCAGGTATAGCCCCAGCGTATCTTTCTCACCCTTGAGCCGCTGTTTTTCGGGCCACTCCCGCACATCGGCCACATCCACATAAGGATCTTCATCTTCTCCGCCGGCGTGGAGCATCTCACCAAACATGTCGATCATGCCGGCGGCATCGTTCTTGGATTGCTGGTCCGCCTGCTGGATGGCTTTTTCGATGCTGGCCATCAACTGGGCGCGACCGGGGCCCAGCTTGTCCATGGCACCCGAGCGAATCAGGGCCTCCAGGGCACGCTTGTTGACTTTCTTCAGGTCAATCCGGCGGCAGAAATCAAAGATATCCTCGAACGGGCCGTCTTTGGCGGCAGCCACGATACTGTCGATCGGCCCTTCGCCCAGACCCTTGATGGCGCCCAGGCCATAGACGATCTGACCATCGTCATTAACGGTAAAGGTGTAGGCGGAACGACTGACGTCCGGCACGAGCAGATCCAGCCCCATGGCCCGACACTCTTCCACCAGCGTGACCACCTTGTCGGTGTTTTGCATATCGGCGGTGAGCACTGCGGCCATGAATTCGGCCGGGTAATGAGCCTTCAGCCACAGAGTCTGGTATGACACCAGCGCGTAGGCGGCGGAGTGGGATTTGTTGAAGCCGTAGCCGGCAAACTTTTCCACCAGGTCGAAGATGTTTTCCGCCAGGGTCTTATCGATGCCGTTTTTCTCGCAGCCATCGAGGAAAATTTGTTTCTGCTTGGCCATCTCCTCGGGCTTTTTCTTACCCATGGCCCGGCGCAACATGTCCGCGCCACCCAGGGTGTAACCGGCCATGACCTGGGCGATCTGCATGACCTGCTCCTGGTACAGGATGACCCCATAGGTGGGCTCCAACACCGGCTTCAGGCCTTCATACTGGTAATCCGGGTGCGGGAAGGACACCGGCTGGCGTCCGTGCTTACGGTCGATGAAGTCGTCCACCATGCCCGACTGCAGCGGGCCCGGGCGGAACAGCGCCACCAGGGCGATCATTTCTTCCAGGGAATCCGGCTGCAGGCGCCGGATCAGGTCTTTCATGCCCCGGGATTCGAGCTGGAACACAGCGGTGGTTTCCGCCTTTTTCAGCATGTCGAACGAGGGCTTGTCGTCCAGGGGGATGGTGGCAATATCCAGCTCCCCTTCCCCACGCTTCTCCCGGCGCGGGTTGATCATGTTCAGGGCCCACTTGATGATGGTGAGCGTACGCAGGCCCAGGAAGTCAAACTTCACCAGGCCGGCGTCTTCCACATCGCCCTTGTCGAACTGGGTCACCAGGCTGCCGCCCTCGTCGTCACAGTACAGCGGCGAGAAGTCGGTGATCTTGGTGGGTGCGATGACCACGCCCCCGGCGTGCTTACCGGCGTTGCGGCACACCCCTTCAAGCTTGAGGGCCATTTCCCAGATTTCCTGGGCTTCCTCATCCTGCTCCAGGAAATCCTTGAGCTGGGGCTCCTCCTCTATGGCCTTATTCAGGGTCATGCCCGGCTCGAACGGAATCAGCTTCGATAGTTTGTCCGCCAGGCCGTAGGACTTGCCCTGCACCCGCGCCACGTCACGCACAACCGCCTTCGCGGCCATGGTGCCGAAGGTGATGATCTGGGACACCGCTTCCCGGCCGTACTTCTCGGCGGTGTATTCAATGACCCGGTCGCGGCCTTCCATGCAGAAGTCCACGTCGAAGTCGGGCATGGAAACCCGCTCCGGGTTCAGGAAGCGCTCGAACAGCAGGTCGTATTCCAGCGGGTCCAGGTCGGTGATCATCTGGGCGTAGGCCACCAGTGAACCGGCACCGGAACCCCGGCCCGGCCCCACCGGCACGCCGTTGTTCTTGGCCCACTTGATGAAGTCCATCACGATCAGGAAGTAGCCCGGAAAGCCCATCTGGATAATGATATCCAGCTCGAAGTTCAGGCGCTTATAGTAGGCTTCACGCTTGGCGTCGTATTCCGGGTCGTCTTTACTCAAAGTGACGGCCAGGCGTTCCTCCAGCCCCTCTTCCGAGACTTTCCGGAAGAACTCGTCCATGGTCATTCCATCCGGGATCGGATAGTCAGGCAGGAAGTATTCCCCCATCCGCACCTGTACCGAACAGCGCCGGGCGATTTCCAAGGTATTATCGACCGCCTCGGGGATGTCCGAGAACAGCTCGATCATTTCGTCGGGGCTTCGCAGGTATTGCTGGTCGCTGAACCGGCGCTCCCGGCGCGGATCGTCCAGGGTGCGGCTTTCCCCAATGCAGACGCGGGCCTCGTGGGCCTCGAAATCCTCTGCTTCCAGGAAGTGCACGTCATTGGTGGCCACCACTGGCAGACCCATTTCAGCCGCCAACTCCAGGTTCAGGTGCAGGCAGTCCTCGTCACCGGCGCGACCCGTGCGCTGGAGTTCCAGGTAGTAGCTATCAGGGTATAGATCACGCCAATAGGCTGCCCGCTCACGGGCCAGCTCCGGCTTGCCGGCCATCAGGGCCTTGCCCACATCGCCCAACTTTGCCCCGGAAAGAACAATGAGACCATTAGCCCGGGACTCCAGCCAGTCGCGCTGAATAATGGGCTTGCCATGGCGCTGACCGTCGGTAAAACCCAGGGAAATAATTTCCGTCAGGTTGAGATAGCCGTCGTTATCCCTCGCCAACAGGGTCAGCCGAAACGGATTGTCGGGCTCCTCCGGATTTTCCAGCCAGATGTCGGCGCCAATAATCGGCTTTACACCCGCCCCCAGCGCGGCCTTATAGAAGCGTACCAGCGAGCACATGTTGGACTGCTCGGTCAGCCCCACGGCAGGCATTCCCAGTTCGGCGGCACGACTGACCAGAGGCTTTACCCGGACCAGACCGTCGACCATGGAGTATTCGGAATGTACGCGAAGGTGTACGAAAGTTTGCGCCATAACTGGAGGCTAATCCTGCGTTTGTTCATTTCAGGCGGGCAGTCCTGTAACACCAAGAGGGTACTGCATCCTCCTGGCGCCTGTTAAACTGTCGGCTCGATTTTTATCGCCATCCACCAGAGAATGCCCGATCAGACGATGACTGAACCAACCCGCATTTATCACAATCCCCGCTGCTCAAAATCGCGCCAGACACTGGCCTTATTGAATGAGCGGGGAATTGAACCGGAGATTATACGCTACCTGGAGACGCCGCCGACAGCTCAGGAGCTCACAGATATCCTGAACAAGTTGGGTTGCGAGCCCAGGGAGCTCATGCGCACCAAGGAAAGCGAGTATAAGGAACTGGGGCTCGACAACCCGGACCTGACCCGCGATCAACTGATTGAGGCCATGGTGCAGACTCCAAAGCTGATCGAGCGCCCCATCGTCATCAATAAGGGTAAAGCCGCCCTTGGCCGGCCACCGGAAGCCATACTCGACATTCTCTGATCCTGTCGCGCCCCGCGCAACAAAAGGAAAACCTCATGCTTCGAAATGATAAAGCACGGACGACGGCCCGAACGACGGCCGTTCTCTATGTCGCCCTGCTGGTAACCCTGGTGGCAACAACTTTTCTGCCCAAACCGGTGGAAGACGTCTCGATCGCCCTGATGCTGGCGGTGAAACTGCTGCCCCTGCTGCCCTTTGCAATCCCGGTTTTCCGTGGCAACAACCGGGGGTACATCTGGCTGTCGTTTGTGGTGATTTTCTACTTCACCCAATCGGTGGTCTCCGCCTGGCTGAGCCAGGGCGCCGCTGGCCCGGTGATTCTGATGCTGTTGTCACTGGCCCTGTTCATCGTCGCCATGGTGCACCTAAAAGTGAATCGCCGGCCCGCAGCCTGAACACTCATGCCTGGGGCCGCAGCCCGCACTGGCCCAGCAGTTGCTGCCAGTGCCGGGTGTGCCGCGCCATAGCTTCATCCAGTTCCCGCCAAAGGCTGCCCTCAACCTGCTGTGACAGGTAACGCTGGTACCATTCCTGAAAAGACACCGGCATAACCGGGCGCTGCAACGCCGCCAGCTGTTCCAACCCAACAATAAGACCATCCCGGGCGCGGCTCACCTGGCTCATATAGGGCTGTATCCTTTCGATGTAAATATTGAAAAAGAAATTCTGAGCGATGTCAGACTGATTGTTGGGCTTGCCGTTCAGGCACAGCGGACGTTCGCCAAGGCGAGCTTGTAGCGCTTTCGTGCCAGCATTCAGGGTTTCTATCAGCAATCGGGCACTATTGATGAGCTGGCCCGCCTTGAATTCTGCCTGCCAGCGTTGATGGATGGCGCCAAGATCGTCCAGGGAAACGTCGAGTTGCTGGTTATTCAGGGCTCGGACAACGCGGTTCAGCTGGTTGAGGTCCCGTAACAGATCAGATGTGGCGACTGCTTTTTCCTCGACGGGATAGAAGCCCTTTGACAGGGTCACCAGCCGTTCGATCTCCTCGGTTCCCCAGGTGGCATTCCAGACAGCGATCGGAAGTGCATCCCGCTTTGTCTTGATCGCCTGGACAAGTGATTCCCTAAGCTCCTCATCGTCGATTTCCGGCAGACAGTCCTCGGCGGCCCGGATAAATCGAACTTCGTACCTCAACCGGTTGACCGGCTGCATGACGCGCCCCAACACCGAGGCCTTCTCGCCCACGACAAACTGAAGCTCACAGCCATAGAGAGACAGGAAATCGAGCAAACCCAGCTCAAGCTCGGGAAGTGTAAGAAGCCGTTCACGTCGGCGAGGCAGGGAATCGGCGGGCGGCAGTGGTTGGCTATCGACCTGTTCCACCTCGAGCACACGGGACAGACGCTCGAGGTATTCGTCCATCATGGGGCGAGCTTCCGAGAAGGAATCACAGCCCGCTAAAGCCCAAACAAGTATTCCGGCAACCAGGAATCTCAGCATCATGCCCTCCGATTCCATAAAGGCTACGGATCAGTGCCCTCCGTGGATCTCACGGTTGCGTTGTTTGTCCCGGTCCCCTTTCCGAACCATTACATACACCGCACCGGTGCCGCCATGGTGTTTTTGGGCCGAATGAAAGGCCAGCACGTCGTCGAGTTCCGGCAGCCACTTGGCAATATGGCTTTTGATGTGGGCAATTCGATCCGGATTACGCTCCCCCTTGCCGTGGAGGATGATGACCGAGCGCAGGCCATAACGGACACAGTCATTGATGAAACCAAACACCTCCCTCCGGGCCTCTTCCACCGTCATGCGGTGCAGGTCCAGGCGGGCTTCAATCGGATATTGCCCCAGCCGCAGTTTCTTGAAGACGCCATGCTGAACACCGGGACGCTGCCAGCTCAATACATCCTGGGCGGTCAGGGGTTCCACCATATCCGCCGTCAACGGGTTTCGATCCTTGACCTGCTGCTCCACCGCCGAACGCTGACGTTCAAGATGTCCAGGCGTCAGTTCGCGCGGAGTGGAGACCTCCGCCCGGTTGGGCTTTCGAATGCGTTTGACGTCCTGCATCTCTTCAAGAAAGGCCAGGCGTTCATCTTTGCTGGTCATGGCACAAACTGTTTTCCGATTGACGAATATCAGAACTTTACCACCGGCGGGATTTACCATAAAGCTAATCCCTGCGACCAAAATCGTAGGGTAAAACAGGTAACCGCTGATACACTTCTGGCGGATAACAACAATGACCCGGCCGTTGGCGCCCTTACCAACAGGTCCGGAAAAGGAATGGATGTCACTATGGCTGCAGCAAACCCGGAAAACACGCCGCAGAATACCCGCGCGATCATGACCTTCCTGAGGCAACACGCCCCTTTCTCCAGCATGGATGACGCCCACCTGGCGCATTTTGCGGAACACTCACAACTCAGTTTTTATGCCGACGGCGATGTGGTGCTGTCTCCTGAAGACGGCATGGTCCAGCGCTTCTATATTGTGAAACAGGGACTGATCCGCGGCGAACGACTGAATAAAGATACCGGTCGCACCGAACCGACGTTTGAAATCTGCCCAGGTGAATGCTTCCCTCTTGCTGCGCTGGTTGGCGAGCGCCCCACGCGCACGCTGCACCGCTCCGCCGGTGACACCTTCTGCCTGAGCATCGATCACGATGCCTTTGTCACCCTGTTTTCCGAGAGTGACCCCTTCCGGGACTTCTGTCTGCGTGGCGTTAGCAGTCTGCTGGACCAGGTTAATAAACGCATCCAGTCCAACGCCATGGCTTCCATCGGTTCCAGCAATAGCCTGGACACGCCCCTGGACCGCTTCGCCCTGCGCAATCCCATTGTCTGCACGCCGGACATGCCGGTGCGCAAAGCCGTGGCAAAAATGCATGAAGCCGACGTCGGCAGCATCATCATTACTGACGACAGCCGTCAGCCAAAGGGCATATTCACCCTTCGGGACCTGCGTACCATGGTGGCCGAAGAGAAAGCCCCTCTGGACACGCCCATCAGTCAGCTAATGACCGCCAACCCGAAATCGCTGCCTACCACAGCCGATGCGTTCGAAGCGGCAATGCTGATGGCGGAATTCCATTTTGCCCATCTGGTGGTGGTTGATGAAGAAAACCGTCTTGCCGGCGTTGTGTCCCAGAGCGATCTGTTCAGCCTGCAGCGGGTGGATCTGGTTAATCTCGCCCGGACCATCGGCACGGCGCCGAACCTGCAGGCATTGGTGAGCTTCCGCACTGACGTCTCACGACTGGTGGACACCATGCTCGCCCACGGTGCCGACTCCGGGCAGGTGGTCAAAATCATCACCACCCTGAACGATATTACCGTTCGCCGGGTGATCGAGCTGAATCTGCGGGACAATGATCCGGGCATCCCCTTTACCTGGCTCACCTTCGGTAGCGAAGGCCGCCAGGAGCAGACACTGCTAACCGATCAGGACAACGGCATGTTGTTCGAAACACCGGAGGGCATGACCGCTGACGAGGTTCGGGAAAAGCTGCTGCCATTTGCCCGAAAACTCAATGATGACCTGGCAGAGTGCGGCTTTACGCTGTGCAAAGGCAATATCATGGCCAGCAATCCCAAGCTCTGCCTGAGCGAAGAGGAATGGGACGACTGGTTCCAGCGTTTCATTGAAGCTTCGACCCCGCAGAACATCGTCTATTCCTCCATTTTCCTGGATATGCGCTCCATTTTTGGCCCCGAGGAGCCATTGCACCGCCTGCTTGAGAAAGTTCTTGAGCGGATACGCAAGAATGCACTGTTCCAGAAAATGCTGGCCGCAAACGCTTTCGAGCGAAAGCCACCACTGACCATGTTTAATAATTTCCGCTACCTCAACGACGAGAAAAGGCACTCGCTGGACCTCAAGCGCCAGGGGCTGGCACCGTTCGTTGAGGCGGTCCGGGTATTTGCACTCGCCAACGGTGTGGAACAGGGCAACACCCTGGAACGCATGGAGGAACTGGCAAACAAAGGCGTGTTCAACCCCAAGGATGCCAACGCCTGGCAGGAGGCCTACAGCCTGATCCAGGCTATCCGTATGCGAGCCCACCAGGAAATGCTCAACAACGGTGAAGAGTTGACCAATTACATTGATCCTGACGATCTCAACCCGCTCGACCGCCGGATTCTGAGAGAGTCATTCCGTCAGGCCCAACGACTCCAGCAGAAGCTGGAAGTCACCTATCAACTATAAGGTCACCCAAACCAGCATGTTTGACTCTATAAAACAATGGCTCTCTGATCGCCGGGGAGGCTCCCTCGGCGATCACGACACCGACAACCTCCCCACGCCCAAAAGCGCGGGCGACCAGCCACTGTCAAAGTGCCGCCTGATCGTGCTGGATCTCGAAACCACCGGCCTGAACCCACAAAAAGATGAGGTCATTGCCATTGGCGCGGTGGCCATTGAAGGCGAGGCCATCCACCTGAACGACCAGTTCGACCTGATCCTGCGCCGGCCGGAACTCGATATCCGCGAAACCGTGCTGATTCACGGCATCGGCACCGAGGCATTGACTCATGGGCATGAGACCGAGGATGCTTTGCTGCATTTGCTTGAATGGATGAACGGTGACCCCATCCTTGCGTACCATTCGGCCTTCGACCAACGATTTCTGGAAAAGACCCTCAAGTCACAGCTAGGATATACCGCTTCCCATCTCTGGATGGATGTGGCCGAACTGCTGCCGGCATTTTTTCCGAAAGCCGAGATCAAGGGCAAGGGACTGGACCACTGGTCGGAATATTTCGGACTGGAAGCCAGTGAACGGCACCATGCAGCCGCTGACGCCCTGGTAACCGCGGAGCTGACACTGATCGCCCTGAACCAGGCCCAGAAAAATGACGTCAAGACACTGAAAACCCTGGCGGACAAACTGCGCTATCAGCGCCGTCTGCAGAACATGAAGCGCTTTCAGTAACACCAAGCCATTGGTCAAAAATAAGGCAAGTTATTGAGAGTTAGACTATTTGCCAATATCTATAAATTCGCCCAACGGTAAAGTCGGAGGTGACAATAAGGAGAAAAACTTACGTGAATAATAAATTCTCTAGAAATACCTCACCCAAAATCCACCCAACCTCCACAATAACAATGCAGGAGTGATGACTATGTCAGGTCACAGCTACGACGCTGAAAACTACTGGAAGGCGAATCTACGCCTTATCTTCGGGAGCCTCGTTGTTTGGTTCCTGGTGTCTTATGGCGCCGCAATGATCTTCCGTCCTCTGCTTTCGGGCATCTCCGTTGGCGGTACAGACCTTGGCTTCTGGTTCGCCCAGCAAGGCTCCATTCTTACCTTCATTGTTCTGATCTTCTTCTATGCCTGGCGCATGAACAAGATCGATGAACAATTCGGCGTAAGCGAGGAGTAAGAACCCATGAGCCAATTTGCAATTAACGTCCTGTTCGTCGGGGCATCCTTCATCCTTTACATCGGCATCGCCATCTGGGCCAAGGCCGGTAGTACCAAGGATTTCTATGTTGCCGGTAGCGGCATTCACCCGATCACCAACGGTGTGGCAATCGGTGCCGACTGGATGTCTGCGGCATCCTTCATCTCCATGGCTGGCCTGATCGCAGCTGGTGGTTATGCCAACTCCACCTTCCTGATGGGTTGGACAGGCGGTTACGTGCTGCTGGCCATGCTGCTGGCTCCGTATCTGCGGAAGTTTGGTAAGTTCACCGTTCCCGAGTTCATCGGTGACCGTTACTACAGCGATAACGCTCGTCTGGTGGCGGTAATCTGCCTGATCGTAGCGTCTGTGACCTACGTAATCGGTCAGATGGCCGGTGCTGGTGTTGCCTTCTCCCGCTTCCTGGAAGTTGACTCCACCATGGGTCTGATCATCGCGGCTATCGTGATCTTCTTCTACTCAGTTCTGGGTGGTATGAAGGGCATCACCTACACTCAGGTGGCTCAGTACTGCGTACTGATTGTGGCTTACACAATCCCGGCAGTATTCATCTCCCTGCAGCTGACTGGTAACCCGATCCCGGGTCTGGGCATGTTCTCCAACCACAGTGACTCCGGCATCCCGATGCTGACCAAGCTGAACCAGGTTATCACTGACCTTGGCTTCAACGAGTACACTGCTGATGTGGACAACAAGCTGAACATGGTTCTGTTCACCGCAGCCCTGATGTTTGGTACTGCTGGTCTGCCACACGTAATCATCCGCTTCTTCACCGTTCGGAAGGTTACTGACGCTCGCTGGTCTGGCGGCTGGGCACTGGTATTCATCGCCCTGCTGTACCTGACTGCTCCGGCTGTTGCTTCCATGGCTCGTCTGAACATCATGACCACCATCTACCCGGATGGCACTGACGCTGCTCCGATCCTGTACGAAGATCGTCCGAACTGGATCAAAGAGTGGGAAGTGACTGGTCTGATCCAGTACGAAGACAAGAACAACGACGGCCGCATCCAGTACTACAACGATTCCGAGGCCTTTGCGCCTGAAGCCCAAGCACGTGGCTGGAACGGTAACGAGTTCAGCTACAACCGGGACATCCTGGTACTGGCTAACCCTGAAATCGCCAACCTGCCGGGCTGGGTTGTTGGTCTGATCGCTGCTGGTGGTCTGGCTGCGGCGCTGTCCACTGCATCTGGTCTGCTGCTCGCGATCTCTTCTGCGATTAGTCACGACTTGATCAAGGGCCGCTTCAAGCCTGACATCACCGATAAGGGCGAACTGACTGCAGCGCGTATCTCCATGGCCGTTGCTATCGTAGTTGCGACTTACCTGGGTGCTAACCCTCCAGGCTTCGCCGCACAGGTAGTAGCACTGGCCTTCGGTATCGCGGCAGCCTCGCTGTTCCCGGCACTGATGATGGGTATCTTCTCCAAGCGAGTTAACAACATCGGCGCCATCGCCGGTATGCTGACCGGTCTGGCCTTCACTCTGTGCTACATCTTTGTGTACAAAGGCTGGCTGTTCATCCCGGGCACCAACAACCTGGCAGATACCCCGGAAAACTGGGTAATGGGTATTTCCCCGCTGTCTATCGGTGCCATCGGTGCAGTCGTTAACTTCGCTGTGGCCTTCGTAGTAGCCCGCGCTACTGCTGAACCGCCTCAGGAAATTCAGGAACTGGTTGAAAGCGTCCGTTACCCACGTGGTGCCGGTGCCGCTCAGGACCACTAACCTGACTAAAAGCCTGAATCATTGCATAATGATGCAGTGATAGGTTGAACCGGACGGGCTTCCTCACCGAGGGAGCCCGTTCTTTTTTGAGGAAAGCATTATATGTTCTGGAACTTACTAGCCACTGTCTTCTGCGGCCTTGGGGCTGCTGGTGTTGCGATGGGGATTCGTGCGATAACAGCCAAGCGAGCTCCAAAGTGGCTGATCCCTGTATTCGCCGGCCTCGGCATGCTGGGTTATCTGGTGTATGGCGAATACACCTGGTTTGAACACAAAAAGTCACTGCTGCCCGAAGAAGCCGTGATTGTATCCACCGAGCAGGAAGGTATTTACTTCCGACCCTGGACCTTTCTTTTTCCCTATGTCACCGCCTTCTCCGCGGTTGATGTAAATGGCATTCAGCCGGTTCCAAACAGCGACGGCGTGAAGCAATTCGTCCTCTACCGGTTTGAACAAACGGTCACGGATTCCGTGTCTCACCGGCCCTATCTGCTAAATTGCCAGAGCCGGGAACTGGTACCACTGAGCCCTGAAGGCACGCCAAACGTGGATAGCCTTAAGCTCATATCCACCAGTGATTCTCTGTACAAAACAGTGTGTGGCTCCTGAACCCCCAACACAGGGTAATCTGCCGGTATGATTAGTGTCTGGCTGCTTGTAGTAATATCCATCAGCTACATTTCAGTGTTGTTCTTTGTAGCCTGGGCAGGCGACCGACACCCCGGACTGTACCGACAAAGAACAACACGAGCCCACATTTACGCGCTGTCACTGGCCGTTTACTTCACTTCATGGACGTTTTACGGTGCCGTTGGGCGCGCAAGCCAGGAAGGCTTCGCGTTTCTGCCCATCTACCTGGGCCCGCTGCTGGCGTTTATCTTCTTTGCCCCCTTGTTGCGTAGAATCATCTTCATCAGTAAACGCAACAGCAGTACCTCCATTGCCGACTTCATCGCTTCCCGTTACGGCAAGTCTCAGCTACTCGGGGCAATGGTGGCCATTTTCGCGTTGTTTGGCAGCGTTCCCTACATTGCCCTGCAGCTCAAAGCCATCGCGATGGGCTTTAACGTCCTGTCGACCACAGAGGCAGGCCACCTGGAACTCAGTCCAGCTGCCTGGAATGACTCGGCCTGGTATATCACTCTGGCCCTGGCGGTATTCACCGTCCTGTTCGGCACCCGGCACCTGGAATCCACCGAGCATCATCGGGGCATGATCCAGGCGGTTGCCTTTGAGTCGCTGATCAAACTGGTGGCCTTTGTGGCCGTCGGCTTGTTTGTTGGCTACGGCCTGTTCAATGGCTTCGGTGACCTTCTCAATCGCGTCACCCAGGCAGACCTGCTGGGAACATTAACCTCTGACGGGGTCGAAGCACCAGCGTTCATTACCCAGACCCTGATCGCCATGCTTGCCATCATCTGCCTGCCCCGGCAGTTCCACGTCATGGTGGTGGAAAACACCGATCATCGGGATTTCCAGGTCGCCCGCTGGGCCATGCCCATCTATCTGTTGATCGCCAGTGCCTTTGTGCTGCCCATTGCAGCTGCCGGGCTCCTGAGTCCCGAGCTGGCGGGTACGGATCCGGACATTATTATTCTTCAACTTCCCATTATGGCCGGCCAGGAGTGGCTGGCCGTACTGGCCTTCCTTGGCGGCGGCTCGGCCGCTGCGGCCATGGTTATCGTGTGTTCGGTGGCCATCGCCACGATGATCAGCAACGAGATCGTCATGCCCGGGCTGCTCAAATTCTTCCGCCCGCGCATGAACCGCCGAACGGACTTGAGCTTCCTGCTCTTGACGATCCGCAGGGTAGCCATCTTTGTGGTGCTCCTCACGGCCTATGGGTTCTACCGCATGGCGGGTGCGGATTACAGCCTCACCGCTTTCGGCCTGCTCTCGTTTGCCGCAGCAGCACAATTCGGCCCGGCCCTGGTGGGCGGTATACTTTGGCGCGAAGGCAACCTCACCGGCGCCACCTGGGGTCTGGGCCTTGGCTTCCTGATGTGGTGTTACACACTCCTGCTCCCCGCACTGGCCTCCACAGGCTGGATCCCCGGCGACATTATCGAACAAGGCCTGTTTGGCTGGGAATGGACCCGCCCTACTGCCCTTTTCGGCTCCCAGCTGGACCAGATCAGCCACGGTATTCTCTGGAGCCTGGGCGTTAATACCATGGTGTACATTTGCCTCTCCCTGGTGACACGCCAAAGCATCCGCGAGAAATTCCAGGTAGCGGCGTTTTTCCATGAACCACAGCCCAAAGGCGAAAGCCCCCAGCAGCAAAGCTGGCAGGGTCAGATCCGCGTCTCCGATTTACAAGCCCTTGCCGACCGTTTCATGGGCGAGGAACGTGCCAAGAGCGCCTTCCTACATTATGAGAGGCGCAACGCCACACGCCTGTATGCCCATCGGCCTGCCTCCACCCACTTGATGAAATACGTGGAACGCCAGCTGGCCTCGGTCATCGGCGCGTCGACCGCCCGCGTCGTCCTTGAATCCACGCTGACTGGTCGCGACATGCAGATCGAGGACGTGGTCAGCATCGTCGACGAGGCTTCCCAGGCCATGACCTTCAGCCGTGAGCTGCTGCAGTCGGCTATTGAAAACATCAGTCTCGGGGTATCGGTGGTCAACCATCGACAACAACTGGTGGTCTGGAATCACCATTACCTGGAAATGTTCAACTACCCCGAAGGGTTTGTGCGGGTTGGACGCCCGGTCGAAGACCTGATGCGTTACAACCTCACCAGCGCCAACATGCCGGCACGCCGTATCGACCAGATTATCAAGAACCGATGTGACAGCATGCGCAACGGCGAAGCCATGTCCTACGAACGTCAGCGCCCGGACGGCATGGTGGTGCGCATTGACGGCAACCCAATGCCCGGTGGCGGCTATGTGACCACTTACCAGGACGTCACCACGATGCGGCGCACGGAACAGGCGCTGAAAGAAACCAACACCTATCTGGAGCAGCGGGTCCGGGAACGGACGCAGGAGCTGCAGGTCATCAACGAACAGATGCTCAAGGCCAAGTCCGTTGCCGAACAGGCCAACCAGAGCAAGACCCGGTTCCTCGCCTCGGCGAGCCATGACCTGCTGCAGCCCCTGAACGCGGCCCGCCTGTTTACCTCCGCACTGGCCGGCAAGGTCAATGAAGGTGAAACCCGGGAACTGGTTGACCATATCGACAGCTCCCTGGGCGCCGCCGAAGAAATCATCAGCACACTGCTTGATATTTCAAAGCTGGATGCCGGGGCACTGGAAGCTGACATCAGCACGTTCAATATCAACGACCTATTGCGTCACCTTGCGACGGAATTCTCCGCCATTGCCAAGGATCAAGGCCTTGAGCTACACGTTGTGCCAAGCTCTGCATGGGTTCGGTCAGACGCAAAGCTGCTCCGGCGCGTGATCCAGAACTTCCTGTCCAACGCCATTCGCTATACCGAAACCGGCAAGATTCTCCTGGGCTGCCGGCGACTGAATGGCTTCCTGAGGATTGAAGTGCTGGATACCGGTCCCGGCATGTCCGATGACCAACTTACCCATATTTTTGAAGAGTTCCGCCGGTTCCAGCACGGGAGAGACCAGAAGGGGCTGGGGCTCGGGCTCGCGATCGTTGATCGCATCAGTGGCATGCTGAACCATCCCATCAGCGTTCATTCCATTCAGGGCAAGGGCAGCACTTTTGGTATCACCGTGCCGCTGGCCGTAGGCGACCACCCAGCCACGATTAACAGCACACCCAGCAGCTCCCGCCGGGTATCCAGCCTCGGCGGCCTGCACGTGCTTTGCATCGACAATGACGCGGCTATACTGCAGGGCATGGTGGCCTTGCTGGGTAACTGGAAATGCAACGTCACCGCTGCACAAAGCCTTGAAGACGCCCTGAGCAAGCTTGAAGGGCGCCAGCCAGACATGATTCTGGCTGACTATCAGCTTGATGATGACCGAAACGGTCTCGATGCCATGGACGCCATCCGAGAAGCCTTGAACCCGGACATTCCGGGCATACTGATCACCGGCTACATGGCGCCGGAAGTCAGGGAGGATGCCATGAATCGCGGCTATCAGGTCCTGTACAAACCGGTAAAACCAGCCGCCCTCAGAGCCCTTGTTAACAAACAACTGAAGCAGAAACGCCCATGAATCGATCTGAACAAAGCGAGCTGGCAAATCCCTTTGGCAAATTGAGCTTTCTCGTTGTCGATGATTTCGAGAACTTTCGCTTGTCCATGCGCCAGATGCTGCGTAGCTGTGGCGCCGAAGACATCCAGCTGGTGGCCCATGCCACTGCCGCTATTCAGCATTGCAGCTATAACCATGTTGACGTGGTGCTTTGCGATTACAATCTGGGCGAAGGCAAAAACGGCCAGCATATTCTCGAAGAATTACGCCATAAAAAGCTGCTCAAGCGTTCCTCGCTTTTTCTGATGGTCACCGCCGAAACGTCCAAGGAAATGGTGATGGGGGCGCGCGAATACCAACCTGACGCCTACCTAACCAAACCCATCAACCGCGCGGTACTTGAGAAGCGACTGGGCAGCCTGATTCGTCAGCGCAATACCCTGTTACCCATCAACCGGGAAATCGACCGCGAAAACTATCCAAAAGCCATCACCCTTTGCCTTGAGATGCTGAACAAGCACCCACGGTACAAAACCTGGCTCATGAAAACCCTGGGGGAACTCTATCTAGAAGTTGGCGACCTGGCCCATGCCCAGAAAACGTATGAGGACGTCCTGGCTCAGCGGGAACTGTCCTGGGCGCGCCTTGGCCGCTGCCGCGTACTGCTGGCAAACCGCCAGTTTGATGAAGCTATCAATGACCTGAAGGCCCTGATTGAAAAGCACCCTGACTACATGGAAGCCTACGACCTGCTCGCTGAAACGCTCGAGAAACAGGGTAAGACGCCTCAGGCCCAGCGAATCCTTGAGAAAGCCTCAGAGCACTCGCCCAATGCCCTGCTGCGCCAGAAACACCTGGCAGAGGTGGCCACCAGCAACCAGGACGTGGACACCGCCTCGGAGGCCTGGCGCCAGACGGTAAACCTCGGAACCTATTCGATCCACGATGCACCTGACCACTATCTCTCACTGGCACAAAGTCTATCGGACCTGAGCGAGGGCGATCTTGACGCGGAAGGCACCGAGCGTGCCAATGAAGCGCTGAGTGTGTTGTCCAAAATGGAAAAGCGATTCGCCGAGGATGAAAGCCTTCCGCTCCGTAGCAAGATCATTCAAAGCCGTGTCCACGCAGGCCAAGGCCACAACCGGGAAGCGGAGAAGCTACTGAAGGAAGTCTCCACGGAAATGGAAAACCAACAGAACATGTCTGCTGACATGGGGCTGGACTATGCCAAGACATTGTTCCGGCTCGGTCGTGACCAGGACGCCAAGAGCCTGCTGGGCAAACTGGCGGCACAGTTTGATAACGACAGCGACGTTTTACAGCAAATTGAGGGGCTTCTCGACGAGCCCGTTGGCTTCCGCCAAAAACTCAAGGCCAGGGAGCTTAACCGCGACGGTATCCGGGCGTTCGAGGAAGGCAACCTGGATGCTGCGATAAAGACCTTTGAGAAGGCGCTTGAGATCGTTCCTGACCACGCTTCTCTGAACCTCAACCTCATCCAGGTCCTATTAAAAAAGCACCAGCAGGAGCCTTCTAACCGCGCTCTTCTGGCCACCTGTCAAAAACGACTCAAACGGCTTGAGGGACTACCAGAACAACATCGCCAATATCGCCGATACGTTGCTTTGAGCCAAAAACTGAAAGGATTGACCGCATGACAGACCAGAACATCGATTTTTCAATGGTGCTGGCTTCCGCCGTGCATGACATGAAGAACTCCCTGGGGATGTTGATCAACAGCCTGGACGAGCTTCGGATGGATCATAAGGAAGCCCTGGCCCACTCCAATCAGTTCAACATGCTTCAATACGAAGCTGAGCGCATGCACAACGACCTGGTTCAGCTTCTTGGCATTTATCGGCTGGGACAAGACAACCTGGTCGCCAACGTTGATGAACATTTCGTTCCGGATTTTCTGTCAGAACAATTGGCGCGCCATATCCCCCTCCTCGACGGCCTCGGTATCCAGTATTCAATTGAAGCCGATGACATTAACGGTTTTTTTGACGAACACCTTCTTACCGGCGTTCTGAACAACACCATTAACAATGCCATTCGCTATACCAAAAGCCAGCTAAGGTTAACGGCAAGGGACGAAGATGGTTATCTGGTGATTGGCGTAGAGGACGACGGTGCGGGCTACCCCGAAAGCATGCAGCACACAGGCACCCTTAATTTCAAATCCCTAGACTTCAAAGGCGGAAGCACCAGCCTGGGGCTGTTCTTTGCCTCATCCATTGCCGCGATGCATAACGAAGGGGAACGTACTGGCTCTATCAAGCTTCACAATGGTGGTGAGCTTGGAGGTGGGGTGTTTGAGATCTGGTTGCCCTGAGGCAACCTGTTTCTTGGCAAATACAAAAGCCCCGGTAGCAACGCTATCGGGGCTTTTTTGTTTCTCGCAGCCAATAAAAAACCCCCGACGGCGAACCGGCGGGGGTTTTTGGTATTAAGAGCCTGACGATGACCTACTCTCACATGGGCGAACCACACTACCATCGGCGCAGGTCTGTTTCACTTCTGAGTTCGGGATGGGATCAGGTGGTTCCAGACCGCTATGGTCGTCAGGCAAAACTGATGATCACTGGGTGGCGGGATTGAACGTGATGCAATTTCTGTTTGCGTTATCCGCAATTGTCTTGGGTGTTATATAGTCAAGCCGCACGAGCAATT
>ERZ1673960.49-NODE-49-length-40239-cov-837.442415_pt1 | contig 40239 bp, 37 predicted proteins | sample MGYA00580190_ERZ1673960 | MGnify/ENA primary metagenome ERZ1673960 (study PRJEB41334, sample SAMN05608106) | rock metagenome | biome: terrestrial subsurface; feature: shale formation; material: shale | place: USA: Pennsylvania ...
CCGGAAGTGATATACTCTCGGCCATAACGACATCAATAATTTTCAAGGGAGTCCCTGCAATGGCCGCAACCGATCATTTGGTCATTTTCGATACCACCCTGCGTGACGGCGAACAAAGCCCCGGCGCAACCATGAACAAGGCGGAAAAACTCCGCATTGCCAAAGCGCTGGAAAAGCTGCGTGTGGACGTTATCGAAGCAGGCTTTGCCATCGCAAGCCAGGGCGACTTTGAGGCCATCAAGGGCATCGCCGAATCGGTGAAGGATTCCACAATCTGCAGCCTGGCGCGCGCACTGGACAAAGACATTGATCGGGCCGCGGAAGCCGTCCGCCCTGCTGAACGGGGCAGGATTCATACCTTTATTGCCACCTCGCCCATCCACATGCAGCACAAGCTGCAGATGCAGCCGGAGCAAGTCGTTGAGCAGGCGGTGAAAGCGGTCAAACGCGCGCGTAACCATGTTGATGACGTGGAGTTTTCCTGTGAAGACGCCGGCCGTTCGGAACTGGACTTCCTGTGTCGAATCATTGAAGCGGCCATTGATGCGGGTGCCCGTACTATCAACATTCCGGATACCGTTGGCTACGCGATCCCGGAGCAGTTCGGCGAGACCATCCAGCAGCTAATGACACGCATACCCAATGCGGACAAGGCTATTTTCTCCGTCCATTGCCATAATGACCTGGGCCTTGCTGTCGCCAACTCTGTTGCGGCGGTTACCAATGGCGCGCGGCAGGTGGAATGTACCATCAACGGCCTGGGCGAACGTGCGGGCAATGCCTCGCTGGAAGAGATTGTTATGGCGATTCGCACCCGCCAGGACCTCTTCAATATCGATACCCGAATTGATACCCAGCACATTGTGCCGGCCTCTCGCCTGGTATCCACCATTACCGGATTCCCCGTGCAGCCGAACAAGGCGATTGTTGGCGCCAACGCCTTTGCCCACGAATCCGGCATTCACCAGGATGGGGTTCTCAAGCATCGGGAAACCTATGAAATCATGCGCGCACAGGATGTCGGGTGGCATACCAACAGCCTGGTGCTGGGCAAGCACTCCGGCCGCAATGCCTTCCGGACCCGTTTGCTGGAATTGGGCATCAAGTTTGAGACCGAAACCGAGCTGAACGAGGCGTTCACGCGCTTTAAAGCACTGGCTGACCTCAAGCACGAAATCTTTGACGAAGATCTGCAGGCCATCGCCAGCGATACCCGCCAGAAAGAGGAAGTCGGCCCTTACGATCTGGTATGCATGCAGGTGTGTTCGGAAACCGGCGTGATTCCCAAGGCCACCCTGACCATGACCATCGAAGACAAGGAGCACACGGTTGAAGCCGAAGGCAGCGGCCCGGTGGATGCCACCTTCAAGGCCATTGAATCCCTGGTGGATTCCGGGTGCAATCTGCAGTTGTACTCGGTTAATGCCATTACCAGTGGTACCGATGCCCAGGGTGAGGTGACTGTGCGTCTGGAGCGTGGTGGGCGGATTGTGAATGGTGTCGGCGCAGACACCGATATCATCATTGCCTCGGCAAAGGCCTACATCGAGGCCCTCAACCTGATCACCCGTGGGGCAGTTCGTCAGCATCCACAAAGTGCGGACGTCTGAGCAGGACCGTTTGGGAAGAGTTGGAGTGAATGTGATCGGGACGGAAGCGCAAAGGCAGTTCTATCTGGCCGCTGCTGGCATTCGGATGTGGTATGCCCGTGAGGCTCTGCCCGGCGCTGCCCCAAGCCCCGCTTACGACTTCGCGGAAGGGGAGGCGGAGCCGGTTTCCGTGCCTGAGCCGGGGCCGGCTCCAGTCCGGCCGGCACAGGAGCCTGGAAAGGGCCGTGATCATATTGCGCGGCTGCAGTCCCTGATGGATGGGGAGTCGGCACCCCAGGAACGGTCCGTTGCCCGTGTGGCGTCCGACCAGGTCGAACCCACCGAAAGGGAAGCCGAAGGTCCTGTCGAAGAAGCTGCTGTGGTGGCCGCCGGGAATCGTGCGGATACGCCTGGCATACCAAATCTGACACTCCAGGTGTGGGCAGGCAGGCACCACCTTCTACTGGCAACACTGTCTGAACAGACCAGCATGGCGCTGCAGCAGTCCCTGGCAGGCAATATACTGGGCGCCTTGAACGAGACAAGCCCCGAAGCGCTGGGAACACTCCGTTGGCCACTGTTCAATAATCTGAGTGTTGGCCTCAATAACCCCTCCCACCTGACGAACATTCTTGCAGACCGGTTGCAGGGCCATGCTGATAAGACGGTGATTGTCCTGGGGGACACCGGTGACTGGCTGACTGAGGCCCTGGGGCGGGAGCCGGATGTCCAGCTTTCAGCCAGCCTCGCGGCCCTGGCTGGCGATCCCGGACTCAAGCGGGAATTGTGGTCTCTGATAAAGCCCTGTCGTCGCCTGTCATGATTGGCTCGGATTCCTTGCGAGAGTTGCCGCTGCAGGGGGTGGCGGTCAGGCCGCTTGTGCCTGAAGATCTGGACCGGGTCGAGGAAATCGAACGCCTTAGTCATTCCCACCCCTGGTCGGAGTCTGTCTTCCTGGATTGTTTTCAGGATAATTACAGATTATGGGCCTTGGCGCGTGAAGAGGTGGTGCTGGGCTACGCGATTGTGAATTACATGGTCGATGAGGCGCATCTGCTGAATATCTGCATTCACCCGGATATCCGTGGCTGTGGCGCCGGTCGTTATCTATTGCGTCATGCCCTGGCCGAGGCCGCCCATGACGGAATGGTGATGATGATCCTCGAGGTCCGGGAAAGTAACCAAGGTGCTGCAGCACTGTATCTTAGTGAGGGCTTTGAAGAAATTGGCCGCAGGCCAGGCTATTACCCCAACGGCGCCACGCGCGAAACGGCAAGGGTGATGTCCCTGAGGTTCACCTGAGCCCGGCCTAGGCCGTATAATTATCGCTTTTCATCCATACCATTCAGGTTACCGTTTTTATGTCTAACCTTTCCCAGGAAGTGGCCAAGCGCCGCACCTTTGCCATCATCTCGCACCCGGATGCCGGTAAAACCACCATTACCGAAAAGGTGCTGCTGTTCGGCCAGGCCATCCAGAAAGCGGGCACGGTCAAAGGCAAGAAATCCGGCCAGCATGCCAAATCGGACTGGATGGAAATGGAGAAAGAGCGGGGCATCTCGGTCACTACCTCCGTCATGCAGTTTCCCTATGGCGGCAAACTGGTCAACCTGCTGGATACCCCGGGCCACGAAGACTTTTCCGAAGACACCTATCGCACATTAACCGCCGTCGATTCCTGCCTCATGGTTATCGACAGCGCCAAGGGCGTCGAGGACCGGACCATCAAGCTGATGGAAGTTACCCGGCTGCGGGACACCCCGATCCTCACCTTCATGAACAAACTGGACCGGGATACCCGGGATCCGATCGAACTCATGGATGAAGTTGAAGACGTACTGAAGATCGCCTGCGCGCCGATCACCTGGCCCATCGGCATGGGTAAAAGCTTCAAAGGTGTCTACCATCTCCTGCGAGACGAAGTGATTCTTTATCATTCCGGTCATGGTCATACCATCCAGGAGAAGCGCATCGTCAAAGGCCTGGACAATCCCGAGCTGGACGAAGCCATTGGCAGCTATGCCGACGACCTGAGGGATGAGATCGAACTGGTGAAAGGCGCGTCCCATGAGTTCGATCACGACGCCTTCCTGAAGGGGGAACTGACGCCGGTGTTTTTCGGGACGGCGCTCGGTAATTTCGGTGTCGACCATATGCTCGATGGCCTGGTGGAATGGGCCCCGTCGCCCCAGGGTCGCGAGACCGACTCCCGCAAGGTGGAACCCGCGGAAGACGGTTTCTCGGGATTTGTCTTTAAAATTCAGGCAAACATGGATCCGCAGCACCGCGACCGGGTAGCGTTTTTGCGTATCGTTTCCGGCCGCTACCAGCAGGGCATGAAGGCGCGTCATGTGCGTATTGGCAAGGATGTCCGCTTCTCGGACGCGTTGACCTTCATGGCCGGTGACCGTGAGCACGCCGATGAGGCCTTTGCCGGCGACATTATTGGCCTGCATAACCACGGCACCATCCAGTTGGGCGATACGTTCACTGCGGGCGAGGACATGAAGTTCACGGGCATTCCGAACTTTGCCCCGGAGCTGTTCCGCCGTATTCGTCTGAAAGATCCGCTCAAGGCCAAGCAGCTACAGAAAGGCCTGATCCAGCTGTCGGAAGAGGGCGCGGTCCAGGTCTTCCGTCCGCTCCAGAACAATGATCTGATTGTGGGCGCCGTTGGGGTGCTCCAGTTTGACGTGGTGGTCAGTCGCCTCAAGAGTGAGTACAAGGTGGAAGCGATCTACGAACCCATCAACGTGGCTACCGCTCGCTGGGTCGCCTGCGACGACGAGCGCAAACTCGATGAGTTCCAGCGTCGGAACCAGGACAACCTGGCCCTGGATGGCAGTAATCGCCTGGCCTACATCGCCCCGACCATGGTAAATCTGAACCTGGCCCAGGAGCGTTATCCGGAGATCCAGTTCCAGAAGACACGGGAGCACTGACCCCGGGAGGTAATGATGTCGACGCCCATATTGTTTGACAGCCATTGCCACTTTGATTTTCCCCGCTTTGACGGGGTAAGAGATGATGAATGGGCGAGGGCCTACCAGCAGGGCGTTAGGGGACTGGTGATTCCCGGCGTGCGCCGGGCGGATTGGCCCCGGATAGCATCGCTGGTTCGGCCGAAGTCCGGTATCTGGTATTGCCTGGGAATTCATCCCTGGTTCGTTCACGAGCATGACGAATCGGACCTCGAGCGGTTGGAGGGGCTGCTGAATTCAAAACCTGAAGGTTGTCTGGCGGTTGGAGAGTGTGGTCTTGATGCCCTGCATGGCGACCTGGACGTTCAGGAGCCCTGGTTCCGTTCGCAGATTGACATCGCTGCCGCCCATGAGCTGCCGCTGGTCGTGCATTCGGTGAAAACTCACGATCAGGTGCACGGTATCCTGCGCGAAAAGCACTGGCAGGGCCGGGCGCTTATCCATGGTTTTTCTGGCAGCTATCAGCAGGCGAAGAAGCTTGTCGACCTGGGCTGTTTTATCGGTGTTGGTGGTGTTATTACCTTCGAGCGGGCCAAAAAGACCCGCGACGCGATTGCCCGGCTGCCGGCTTCCGCCCTGGTGCTGGAGACCGATGCGCCGGACATGGCACCGGCCGGGGTGGACAAAGGGCAGAATTCCCCGGCCTTTCTGCCGGGCATTTTTCAGGCCCTGGTTGCTCTGAAAGGTGAAGGTGAACAGGCACTTGCTGACCAGTTGCTGGCCAATGCCGCAGAGCTGTATGGCACCGATTCCCGGTTGCTGGCTCCAGAAACATAGGGGATTAGCGAAAGCAACGAGGGTGGGGTTGGCTTTACGCTGACCATCGAGTATACTTCGCGCCCTGGCTTTTCAAGGCGATGTCACTATCTCAGCCCCGAATAGTGTCACTGCCAACTAACAGGTATGAACCTCCTCCGGATGCCTTGCATTTACCGGTGGTGGTTTTCAACGTTTCTTTTATAGCGTTCAAGGCGGAATCAATGAAGACTCTGAGTGCGAAACCAGAAACAGTAAAACGTGACTGGTACGTTGTAGACGCAGCCGGCAAGACGCTCGGTCGTCTGTCAACCGAAATCGCCCGTCGTCTGCGGGGCAAGCATAAGCCTGAGTATACTCCTCACGTGGACACTGGCGACTACATCGTTGTTATCAATGCCAGCCAGGTGCAGGTTACCGGCAAAAAGGCATCTGCAAAGATGTACTACAGCCACACCGGCTTTCCGGGTGGAATCAAATCCATCAACTTCGAGAAGCTGGTAGACAAGGCTCCCGAGCAAATCATTCAGAAGTCTGTCAAAGGCATGCTTCCGAAAGGCCCGCTCGGCCGCGCCATGTTTAAGAAGCTGAAAGTCTACGCCGGCACTGAGCATCCTCATGCAGCTCAGCAGCCCAAAGAACTCGACATTTAACGGAAGGCGGATATGTCTGTAGCACAAAATTACGGTACTGGTCGCCGCAAATCATCCACGGCTCGGGTTTTCATCAAGCCGGGAAGCGGCAACATTTCCATCAACGGTCGCAGCATTGAGCAGTTTTTCGGTCGTCCGACTCTGCGCATGATTGTTCGTCAGCCGCTGGTGGTTGCTGAATCAACTGACCGTTTTGATATCAACATTACGGTTTCTGGTGGTGGCACCAGTGGTCAGGCGGGCGCGATCCGTCACGGTCTGACCCGTGCCCTGATGGACTATGACGAAACTCTGCGTCCGGCTCTGCGCGCGGCGGGTTATGTAACCCGTGATGCTCGTAAGGTTGAGCGTAAAAAGGTTGGTCTGCGCAAGGCGCGTAAGCGTCCGCAGTTTTCCAAGCGTTAATCGACATTTTCTGTCGATGGAAAACCCGGCTTTTGGCCGGGTTTTTTTATGTCTGGGCACCCTGAAAAATTTTGATCTGGCGCAGTCCTGGCAGGTCTGTAAGCCTTTCCGGCTTGTAAGCTTGGGGCAATTTCATTACCATTTCAGCGCTTACAATTTTGGGTTGTGAAGTCCTTTGAGATGCGCAGTGACGGTTTGCCCCGTCTGCGCCTCGCCTGATGGGAGAAAACCATAATGAGTAATGGCGACGTGAGCCAAGGCCGGCGCCGGTTTCTGATCGGTGCCACGTCTGTGGTAGGTGGTGTCGGCGTCGTCGGTGCGGCCGTTCCTTTCGTGCAGTCCTGGAACCCCAGTGCAAAAGCGAAAGCAGCCGGTGCACCGGTAACAGTCAATGTCGACAAAATTGAACCGGGTCAGCAGATCACCGTTAACTGGCGAGGCAAGCCAGTTTGGATTGTCCGCCGGACGCCGGAAATGATTGAAAACGTCAAGGCAATGGACCCTCAGTTGAGAGATCCAGAGTCTAAGGAAGCGAGTCAGCAGCCAGAGTATATCAATGGCCCTCTGCGCTCCCTGAAGCCGGAATTTGCCGTACTGGTGGGCATCTGTACCCACTTGGGCTGTGTTCCGACTTACCGCCCTGAAGTGGCTCCGGCGGACCTTGGAGAAGACTGGCTGGGCGGTTTCTTCTGCCCGTGTCACGGTTCCAAGTTCGATCTCGCGGGTCGCGTTTTGCAAGGTGTGCCGGCTCCTCTGAACCTTGAGGTACCGCCGTACCGGTTTGATGACGAATCGACCCTGACCGTTGGTCTTGATCCGGAGGCAGCGTGATGCAGAAACTGATTAATTGGGTGGATGATCGTCTGCCAATAGTTGATGCCTGGAACAAACACCTGGCGAAGTACTACGCTCCGAAAAACTTCAACATGTGGTACTTCTTTGGCTCCCTGGCCATGCTTGTTCTGGTTAACCAGCTGCTGACCGGTATCTGGCTTACCATGAGCTACAACCCTTCAGCCGAAGGTGCGTTTGCCTCCGTTGAGTACATCATGCGTGATGTTGAGTGGGGCTGGTTGCTGCGCTACCTGCACTCCACTGGCGCTTCTGCCTTCTTCATTGTGGTTTACCTGCACATGTTCCGTGGGCTCATGTACGGCTCCTACCAGAAGCCGCGTGAGCTGATCTGGATCTTCGGCATGCTGATCTACCTGGTTCTTATGGCGGAAGCCTTCATGGGCTACCTGCTGCCTTGGGGTCAGATGTCCTACTGGGGCGCCCAGGTTATCGTGAACCTGTTTGGTGCGATTCCGGTTATCGGTGAAGACCTTTCCCTGTGGATCCGTGGTGATTACCTGATTTCCGGCATTACCCTGAACCGCTTCTTCGCCCTGCATGTGGTTGCGCTGCCGATCGTGCTTCTGGGCCTGGTTGTACTGCACATCCTGGCGCTGCACGAAGTCGGTTCCAACAACCCGGATGGTATCGATATCAAGAAGAACAAGGATGAGAATGGCATCCCGAAAGACGGTATTCCGTTCCACCCTTACTACAGTGTTCACGATCTCGTGGGTGTTGCAGTCTTCTTCTTTATCTTCTTCATTGTCGTGTTTTTCTTCCCGGAAATGGGCGGTCTGTTCCTTGAGAAGCCTAATTTCCAGCCAGCGAACCCGCTGCAGACGCCTGCTCACATCGCGCCGGTCTGGTACTTCACGCCATTCTACGCAATGCTGCGCGCAGTGACTGTTGACCTGTTCGGTCTGCCCGCGAAGTTCTGGGGTGTTGTAGTCATGGGTGGTGCAATTGCTATCCTGTTCGTTCTCCCTTGGTTGGATCGCAGTCCGGTTCGCTCCATTCGTTACAAGGGTTGGTTGAGCAAGATTGCCCTGGCCATCTTTGCGGTTAGCTTTGTGATCCTCGGCTACCTTGGCCTGGTTCCGGCTACGCCAGGTCGTACCACTGTGGCCCAGATCCTGACTGCACTGTACTTCCTGTACTTTATTCTTATGCCGTTCTATACGCGCATGGAGAAAACCAAGCCAGTTCCAGAGAGGGTGACAGGATAATGAGAAAGCTGATTTTTGGTCTCGTTTTCGCCATGCTGCCGGCCATCGGCCTGGCAGCCGGTGGCGCGGTTCCTCTCGATCACATGGAGCCGGATCATACCAACAAGGAATCCCTGCAGCGCGGTGCCGCAATGTTCACCAACTACTGCATGGGCTGTCACTCCATGAAATACGCTCGTTATAAGCGAGTGGCTCAGGACCTTGGGATTCCCGAAGATCTGTATGAAGAAAACCTGATTTTCACTAGCGCCAAGATCGGCGAGCTGATGAAAATCTCCATGAATAAGGACATGGCTGCAGGCTGGTTCGGTGCACCGCCACCCGACCTGACTCTGGAAGCCCGTCTGCGTGGTGAGTCCTGGGTATATTCCTACCTGCGTGGCTTCTACAAGGATGAGTCCCGTCCGCTGGGCGTGAACAATGTGGTGTTCCCCAAGGTTGGTATGCCTCACGTGCTGGTAGGTCTGCAAGGCCTGTGTGCCGTGGAGCCGAACATTGGTGTGCATGCGAGCGTTGAGCCTCTCAGTGGTAACGTCAATAACGCTGACGTTTGCCCGGAGTACGCTCTGGAAGGCTCCATGGACGGTCAGCAGTTTGATCAGGCCATGTGGGACCTGACCAACTTCCTGTCTTACATGGCAGATCCGGTCAAGGTTGAGCGCGAACGTCTGGGTATTTTCGTGCTGATCTTTGTGGCCATTTTCTTTGTCGTCGCCTACTTGCTCAACCGCGAGTACTGGAAAGACGTACACTGAAAATTAGGGTATAATCTCCCGCGCTGATACCCAGCGGGCCCGTTTCGGGTCCGCTGGTTTTTGCGTTTCAGGAATATTTTCGGTTTTTAGAATCGTGAGGTAACTATATGGGCGTTGTGACCAAACGGTCATCAATGACATTTTTCTCGGATCCCACCAGCCATTACAGCCACCGTGTCCGTATTGTCCTGGCCGAGAAGGGTGTTACGGTGGACATTGTGGATGTGGATCCAGACAATCCGCCGGCCGAACTGGCTGACCTGAACCCGTACAACGCCTTGCCGACCCTGGTGGATCGGGACTTGGCTCTGTACGAGCCAAACATCATGATGGAATATCTGGATGAGCGCTTTCCTCATCCTCCCCTGCTGCCTGTCTACCCGGTTGCTAGGGCAAATAGCCGGCTCATGATTCACCGCATCCAGAAGGATTGGTGTGGTCTGGTGGACACTATCCTGGCCCAGCCTAATAGCAAAGCTGCCGAGGCCGCCCGCAAGGAGTTGAAAGAAAGCCTGCTGGCGACCGCACCGCTGTTCGGTGAGATGCCGTACTTCCTGTCGGAAGAGTTCACCATTGTGGATTGCTGCATCGCGCCCATCCTTTGGCGGCTGCCCGCAATGGGCATTGAGCTGAACGAAAAGCAGGCCAAGCCTCTACTCAAATATATGGATAGCATCTTCGCGCGGGAAGGGTTCAAGGCAAGCCTTTCCGATCTGGAAGAAGACATCCGAAGCTGAATTTCGACCTCCGATCACAGCGGCAGGAGTGGAAACCGTGTCAGACATGAGCTTTAGCATGAACTCAAGCCGGCCCTATCTGGTTCGCGCCCTGAATGAATGGATTCTGGATAACGACTGCACGCCGTACATTGTGGTAGATGCGGGCGTTCAGGGCGTTCAGGTCCCGACCGAGCATGTGGCGAACGGTCAGATTGTGCTGAATATCAGCCCCGGTGCGGTACGCGGACTGGTGGTTGGCAACGGTGCACTTGAGTTCAGCGCACGGTTTGGCGGCGTCCCGATGCAGGTGTTCATTCCGCTGCAGGCTGTGGTTGCCATTTATGCCAAGGAAAATGGCGAGGGTATGGTGTTCGGCAGTGAGCCGGGCTCACCGGATCCTGATGGTACGGATGATCACGGTACGCCGCCGCAGCAGGAAGAGCGGCCGAATGGCAAGCCCACGCTGAAAGTGGTCAAATAATAAAAGAGCCGGTTAATCCGGCTTTTTTGTTACCCGCCGAAAAGTTTCTGGTCAATCTGGTCGCAAATGGCGTTGATGATAACCATCAGCAATGGCGTGGCTTCATGGGGTGGAAGGTCATTCAGGGTCAATTCGTGGTCCTCCGGGTGCATAAGAGAGGTGATGTCGGACTTCTCTCGTGCACTAAGGACGACGACCTGCATTTCCCGGTCGTGGGCGGCCTGGATGGCTTGAATCAGGTTGGCCTTGTGGCCGTCATCGACGACCACAAAGAGTAAGTCTCCGGGCTTTCCAACCGCCTGAACCTGCCGGGAGAAGGTATCGTTAAAGCGGTTCTCGCGGCAGATTGCAGAATAGGTTGTGGCATCCGCGCCGAGATTGATGGCCGGTAGAGCTGGTCGCTCCTGCTCCAGTCTTGAAAGCATCGCGGTACAGAAATATTGCGTCAGCACATTGGCGTTGCCATTGGCGCAGGCAATGATTTTGCCATCCTGCAGAAGGCTGCTGACACAGGCATCCGCCACACTTTCAATCAAAGGAGCTACGGTGCTGGCCGCCTGGGCTGTCTGCTCCATGTGAGTGGCAAACCACTGATGAATCTTTTGTTCGGTGTCGCTCATGATGCTGAATTAACTCGCCTGAATCGCATTTTTGATCCATTGTACCCGGTACCGGCTGGTTTGACCGGGCGTGATGCCAATGACATCAATTCTGGTTGGTGCATCCCATTGTCCGTTGCGATGAAGGTAAAAAGCTGCAGCTCGCAAAAGGCGTTGCTGCTTATGCCTGGTGATTGAGCTTGCGGGATCCACCAGGCCATCGGCTTTGCGAAATCGCACTTCAAAAAAGACCAGCACGCCGCCGTCCCAGCCGATCAGGTCAATTTCCCCACCCCGACTGTATACGTTGCGCTCAATAATGCTTACGCCTTTGCTCTGCAGGTAACGTGCGGCAACACCTTCGTAATGGGTGCCCCGGTCTCTGGCGCCTTCCATGGCGATATCTCACTTTGAATCAGGGGGCGGTATTGCCTTCCTTTTCCTCTGTTGTGTCTGGCGTTTCCGTCAATACGGCCTCGCCATTTCGGAAGCGGGCCCAAAGCTGGTGGCGATGAATGCTGCCGTCCGGATCCATGGTCAGGGTCCCTGTCAGGCCGTCAATGCTGGCGCCTTCGATCTGACGCAACAGGGGGAGGCGTTTGCTGATCTGCCAGGCGTCAGCGCCCATGGCAAACAGTCGGCCCAGTTGGCCTTGGGTGTTGCTGAAGTGCTTTGAGGCCTCGTTTCTGAGTGCCAATTCCGGCTCAAGTACCCAGGGGATATCGGTAAAGTTCACCTGGTTCAGGTCCCTGTCGCGAGAGGCATTTGGCGTGCCCTCGTAGATGATTGAAGGCGAATAGACAGGCAGGTCTCCGCCATAATAAAACGCAAACAGAGGGTTGAGCTGCCGTGCGATGGTGGGGGATGCGACCATGACAATGCCTTCTGCGTCCTGTCGCCGCCTGGGCTCGAACTCCACGTCCAGGCCAATGGTGCGTTCAACCTGAATGGCGCGGTTACGGGAGGTGGTAATGCCCAGCAGGTCTGCAGTGACCGAGCGCAGGTTTTCATCGGGCATGAAGCGGACAATGTCCAGTGCGTTCACTTCGAGCTTCGCCATGCGGTCAAGCAGTGCGTCTTCCACCCGGTCGCCCCACTCCCCGTGCGGAATAAGAACCAGCACGTGTTGGATTAGTTGATTGGCCAACCGTTCGGCAATCTGCCGTGCTTCGTCTTCCGCAGACAGGCCGAATTGGTGGAGTCCGTCCGGAATGTGGCTCTTTTCAGGCAAGTAATTCAGGCCTAGAACCGGTATGGGCAGGGTGTTCATCCTGGATAGTTCGCCCAGGGCCTGTTTGTCCAGGGGGCCGATCACCAGGTCAGTCTGGGTGCCGCTCAGTTCCTGATAAATTTCGGAAAATGAGCGACCGCTGGTATCGAGAATGCGGATATCGGTTTGGTCCCGATTTACGGTCTCGTCGGTGTAGTAGGCCGCCAGAAAGCCATCGCGGATTGCCTGACCGGCGCTGGCAAGACGTCCATCAAACGGCAGGGCCAAAACAATGTTTTCCGGCCGGGTTAAGGCCAGTTCTGCCAGCAGGCGCAGCTCGGTGGGTGGGACCTGTGCCGCGGGGTGGCTCGGCCAGTTGTTTTGCCATTGCCGGACCTTGCGGCCCTGGACGTCCAGGCTAGCGTCGCGGTCCTGAAGGGCGGTCGCCAGTTCCAGCCAGCCTTGAATTTCAAAGCCAGTTGCAGTTTTCGTCGCTGCCTGCAGTTCGGTGCTATCCAGGTGCTTGAAGTATCCCCAGATCTGGTCGTGCAACGGTTGAGGCTGGATGCTGCTGTTGAGTTGGCCGAGGAGGATCAACGATTTCGCGGCATCCAGTGGCTGTCCGGCCAGCGCAAAAGTTTGAGACTGCAGCCGGGCAGCACGGCCCATGAGTTCATCGGGATAGGCCAGGAAACCCTCCGGCTCAAGCTGTTTGGCAAGATCTGTTGCCCAGCGCGCGTCTTCAAGCGCGACTGCGCTGGCCATGGCCAGAAGTTGCCACTGCTTTTTCAATTCAGGGGACAGGCTTACCAGTTGGTTGTCACGGAGCAGGGTCCGGGCATCGGCGTGATTTCCCTGGTCCTCGAACCGGTTGGCGGTGCGCAGCAGATAGCTCTGAGCCAAAGTCCGGTTCTCTTCATCCGCTGCCAGCGACAGCGCCTGGGCTGGCGAGTTGGCCTGGTGGCTTCCCAGATCGGTCGTTGCACAGCCGCTCAGCACCAGCGATAGCAGGAGCAGCATGGCCGGAATAGTAGGGGGGCAGCTTGGCTTTTTCATGGCAGGCTCGGTTGTCTCCGGATGAATGGGCTTGTGATGCCGCGAGTTCGGTGGCAAGTTTACCAGCTCCCGGCACGATTCACATGGCGTTGAGGTCATGAATTGGCTTTGTCGGGATTGCTTTTATCACACCCGGAGCTTGTTCTATGCCCAGCCCAGAGTCTCACAGTGACCGTCCAGGCGGCGTTCTATACGTGGTCGCAACGCCGATTGGTAACCTACAGGATCTTTCCGAACGGGCTCAGCTGGTCCTGTCGAGGGTGGGCCTGGTGGCTGCTGAAGATACGCGCCATAGCGGTCGGTTATTGCAGCACCTGGGGCTCAGCAAGCCCATGCTGGCGCTGCACGATCATAATGAACGTGACCGGGTGGCACGAATTCTCGAGGCGCTTAAAGCCGGGCAGGATATTGCCCTGATTTCGGACGCGGGCACGCCGCTGATCTCCGATCCCGGGTACGTGGTGGTTCGGGAGGTCCGCGAAGCCGGTTTTCGGGTTTCGCCAGTGCCGGGGCCGTGCGCATTAGTGGCGGGGTTGTCGGCTGCGGGCCTGCCGACCGATCGCTTTCTGTTTGTGGGTTTTTTGCCGGCAAAGCGGAGCGGCAGGAAGGCAGCGCTGGAAGAGTTGCGGGAGCAGTCAGCCACGCTGGTGTTTTACGAATCTCCGCATCGGATTCTGGCCTTGATGAACGATCTGGTAGAGGTGATGGGCGGGGAGCGTGAATGTGTCCTGGGTCGGGAACTGACCAAAACTTTCGAGACATTCTACGGCGGGACAGCCCAGTCCGTCCGAGAGAGCCTCGAGGCGGACCCCAACGGTGCGCGCGGTGAGTTTGTGGTGATGGTGCACGGGGCACCGCCCGCCGGGCCCCAAGAAGCCGGCGTCTTGGATGCGGACAGGCTGTTGTCGCTGCTGGTGGCTGAATTGCCGGTCAAGAAAGCGGCGCGTATTGTGGCAGACGTTTCTGGTCTCAGTAAGAACGAACTCTATCAGCGCGCATTGGCCCTTAAAGATCAGTAATGTCTTGCAAGGGCGTGGCGCCGCGGGTATTGTCAGCCCCGAGCTCGCCAGACAGTCGCCGCCGGTTATGCCGGGGGAGGAAAGTCCGGGCTCCACAGGGCAAGGTGCCAGGTAACGCCTGGGCGGCGCGAGCCGACGGAAAGTGCAACAGAAAGTATACCGCCTAAGCGCCTTCGGGCGCCGGTAAGGTTGAAATGGTGCGGTAAGAGCGCACCGCGTGGCTGGCAACAGTCCACGGCGATGGTAAACCCCACCTGGAGCAAGACCAAATAGGAGTCCAATGGCGTGGCCCGCGCTGGACTCGGGTAGGTTGCTTGAGGTCTGTGGTGACGCAGACCCTAGATGAATGACTGTCCAAGACAGAACCCGGCTTATCGGCGAGCTCACTTTTCTTTTTATATCCAAAAAATCTTAGACCTTAGAATTGCTCTTCAGAGTCTATTGCAGGTAATTGTTTTTCCTCTCTTTCTCTTCCCGTCTTCAGGTTTATCCTAAATTACCCTTCCGTAAGTTGCTGTCCTGAAAGGAACTTTTGACTACACACCGAGGCTCGCTGAGCTTGCATTGTCTATTGCGGGTTTCTATAGTGTGCAGAAGTGGGAAAAAGTGGTTTCTAGTGGTTATTTGTGGATTTCAGCAGCCCGGACTCGGCATAAATGAACAATTTCCTTGGCAGTCATGCCATCAATATGGACGCAAAGGGTCGCATCGCGATTCCGGCAAAGGTGCGCGAGAAGCTCGTGCAGCTTTGCGGTGGCCGTATTGTGCTGACTGCCAATGCCGATGAAGACCGCTGCCTGCTGCTGTATCCCGAGCCGGAATGGGAGCTCCTGCTGCCAAAAATTCAGGCGCTGCCAAATATGAACAAGGCGGTCCAGCGGCTCCAGAGACTGATCCTCGGGAATGCCGCTGAGATGGAGTTGGACTCCAATGGTCGGATTCTGGTGCCGCCGACTCTGAGAAATCACGCCGGCCTGGAAAAGAAACTGATGCTGGTTGGTCTGGGCAATAAGCTGGAGCTCTGGAGTGAAGAGCGCTGGTTTGCCTGTGTGGATGAATCACCCGGTGATGACGAAATGCCACCGGAAATGAAGGCGCTATCGCTATGACGGCGGAAACAGGATCAAAGGACGGTGAGGATTACCAGCATCGGTCGGTACTGCTGGATGCCGCAGTGGACTACCTCGTCAATGATGAAGCCGGCCGTTATGTCGATGCCACCTTTGGTCGCGGTGGTCATAGCCGTCTGATTCTCGGTCGGCTGGCCGGCGAAGGTCGACTGCTGGGCATCGACAAGGATCCCCAGGCCATTGAAGTGGCCCAGGCGTTGTCGGATGTGGATTCTCGTTTCTCCCGGTACCACGGTTCCTTCGCCGAGCTGTCGCAGGCTCTCGATAGTCAGAATTGGCCGCAGGTTAACGGCGTGTTGATGGACCTTGGAGTGTCGTCCCCCCAGTTGGACGACGCCAGTCGAGGTTTTTCCTTTATGCGCGAGGGGCCGTTGGATATGCGCATGAACCCCCAGCAGGCTCCCAGTGCCGCAGAGTGGTTGGCTCTTGCCGACGAAAAAGACATTGCCGATGTCATCTTCCGTTACGGCGAGGAAAGATTTTCCCGCCGTATTGCGCGTCTTGTGGTGGAGCGTCGTCAGGAGATGCCCATTGAAACCACGCGGCAGCTGGCGGAGCTGGTTTCCGAAGCGGTGCCCAAGAAAGAAAAACACAAACACCCGGCTACTCGGACCTTCCAGGCAATCCGGATTTTTATAAACCGGGAGCTGGAAGACCTGGAGGTAGGGCTGAAAGCGGCGGTCGATCGCTTGGCACCCGGAGGGCGGCTGGTGGTGATCAGCTTCCACTCCCTGGAAGACAGGGTGGTCAAGCGTTTCATGAGGGACCTGGCTCGGGGGCCGAAAATTCCCAAGGGGGTTCCGGTAACAGCGGATCAAGAGGCCTCTGGCTATCGGTTGATTGGTAAAGCCAGCAAGGCGAACCAGCAGGAAATTGACGAAAACGTTCGCGCCCGGAGTGCTGTCATGCGGGTGCTTGAGCGGAAAGCGGATTAAAAGCAGATTCAGGGGAGCGCGACGCCATGGGTGCGGTAGCGATTGAACAACCCACGAAAACCAGTCGGATTAGCCGGCAAAAGGTGCGCGAGGGCTTTGCCACGGCCGTTCGGGTGTCTCGGCAGGTCTTTCAGGCAACCGGCGAAACCCGTGTCTTGATTACCCTGGCCCTGGTCGTTGTGATGACGGCAACGGCGATTGGGGTGGTGGTCAGCGCCTACGAAAGTCGCAAGCTTTTCAATGCGCTTTCTGGTTTGCAGGAACAGCGTGACGCCTATCAGCGGGAATGGAGTCAGTTGCTGCTGGAGCAAAGTGCCTTGAGCGCGCACGGCCGAGTCGAAAAGCTGGCTGCCGCGCGTTTCGATATGGTGGTGCCAGGGCGTGAAGACATTGTCCTGGTGCCTTTGATGTCACCGGTAGCAACCCGATAACAACGACACAACGGGGTCAGGTGATCAATGGCTGGTCAAGGAAACCAAAGCACAGGCTGGAAGCTGAAGCTGGCGTCAGGGTTGAAGGCCTGGCGTTTCGGCACGGTGCTGGGCGTGTTCCTGCTGGTCATGGCTGGCATTGGCTGGCGCCTGGTCGATTTACAGCTGCTTGATACCGAGTTCCTGCGTCAACAGGGTGACGTCAGGTCCATTCGGGTGGAATCCATTGATGCCCACCGGGGCGTCATTACGGATCGTTATGGCGAGCCTTTGGCGGTGAGTACGCCGGTTCAGACCGTTTGGGCCAATCCCTCACAAGTGGACCCCGAGGATCCTGGTCTGACCAAGCTCGCCTCCGTGCTTGATCTTTCAGAGGCGAGTTTGCGCCAGCGCCTCGAAAACTACGCGGGGCGTGAATTCATGTTCCTGCGCCGCAAAATCCAGCCATCCCTGGCCCAAGAGGCGCTGGAGCTTGGCGTCCCCGGTGTCCATGCCCGCCGGGAATACCGCCGTTATTATCCAGCCGGCGAAGTGACTGCCCATGTGGTGGGGTTTGTGGATATCGATGAGCAGGGCCAGGAGGGCATCGAGCTGGCCTACAACCGCTGGCTGGTTGGAGAGCCGGGCCGTAAACGGGTTCTGAAGGACAATCACGGACGCGTCATCAAGGATTTGATGCTCATCAAAGACGCCCGTCCAGGCAAAGACCTGCACCTAAGTATTGACCTGCGTCTGCAGTACCTGGCCTATCGGGAACTCAAGGCTGTCGTGGAAGCGCATAATGCCCATGGCGGCACATTGGTGATGCTGGATGTCAGCACCGGCGAGGTGCTGGCCATGGTGAACCAGGGTTCCTATAACCCCAATGACCGTTCACAGCTGGTGCCGGCCAACCTGCGCAATAAGGCCATTACGGATCTATTCGAGCCGGGTTCCACAATGAAACCGCTTACCATTGCCGCCGCACTGGAATCGGGTAAATACAAGCCGGATACGATTGTTGATACTTCCCCGGGCTACCGCCGCTTTGGCCGCTTTACCATCCGTGACCATCGCAACTATGGGAAGCTGGATCTCGGCGAGATTATTGTTAAATCCAGTAACGTGGGTGCGAGTAAAATCGCCAACGACCTGGGGGGCGATGAACTGCGCACCTTCTATGCCCGGCTGGGTATTGGCCAGGGCACCGGCATTGGCTTCCCGGGGGAAGCGGTGGGCGTTCTGCCGGCGCGCTCCCAGTGGCAGCCGGTCGAGGAGGCAACCCTGTCTTACGGTTACGGGCTGAGTGTTAACGCCCTTCAACTGGCCCAAGCCTATATGGTGCTGGCCAATGGTGGTATTCGTTACCCCGTCAGCCTGATCCGTCAGGATGAAAAGCCCGAGGGTGTCCGGGTTATGTCAGAAAAGGTAAGCATGGCGGTCCGCGAGATGCTGAAGGACGCCGTGGCTCGCGGTACCGGCGGACGGGCCCAGCCGAACCTCTATACCGCAGGGGGCAAGACCGGCACGGTGCATCTGGTGGGTGCAAGTGGCTACGAAAAAGATCAGTACAAGGCCATTTTTGCGGGCATGGCGCCGATGGATAATCCCCGGATCGTCACCGTTGTAGCGGTGGATGCGCCACAGGCCGGCGAATATTACGGGGGTGAAGTGGCAGCGCCCGTGTTTGCCCGTGTCATGGGAGACGCCCTGCGACTGCTGAACGTGAAGCCTGAGCTGGAAGTCAGCGGGATCAGTCGACCGCAAGCGGCTGCCGGGGAGAGGGGTTAAAGCCATGTGTATCACCTCCATCAGCACCTTGCTCCAGGGAATCGTTGTGGTTCCGTCGGTCTTTGATGTGACCGTTCATGGCCTGCAGACAGATAGCCGAAAGGTTCGTCCCGGCGATGCGTTCATCGCCCTGGCTGGCGCCCGGTCCGCGCCTGAACAGTACGTCGAAGAGGCGATTGCCGCCGGAGCGACAGCGGTGCTGCTGGAAGCGGAGCAGCCGGGCGAATGCCATGAGCACCGTGAAGCCCTGATCGTTCCCGTGCCGGAATTGCGCAGCCAGTTGGGGCGTATTGCTACCCGATTTTTTGATCACCCATCACGGCATCTTCGGGTGATCGGTGTCACGGGCACCAACGGCAAAACGTCCGTGAGCCATTACATTGCCGCGTTGTTGCAGGCGACCGGCACACCCTGTGGGCTGCTGGGCACACTGGGATATGGTATGCCCGGGAATTTGCGGCCGGCGACCCACACCACGCCAGACGTGGTGCAGGTAAACCGGGAGCTAAGCCGGATTCTGGCCGATGGCGGCCGGGCGGCGGTTATGGAGGTCTCGTCCCATGCCCTGGACCAGGGGCGGGTCGACAAGCTGGCCATAACCGGTGCGGTATTCAGCAATCTCACCCGGGATCACCTGGACTATCACGGCAGCATGGAAGCCTATGGTCAGGCGAAAGCCAGCCTTTTCCTGCGTGAAGAGTTGCACTTTGCCGTGATCAATTTTGATGATCCGTTCGGGCGCCAGCTCTATGGTCAGCTCGAAGGGCAATGTGACCGTGTGCGTTACAGCCTGCACGAAGCCCAGACCGAGCTCTGGCTCAAACGGTTCACGCCGACAGCCACAGGTTTCCAGGCCCTGGTGGATGGTCAATGGGGTGAGTTTGAGCTGGAAACGCCTTTGTTGGGGAGTTTTAACGCCAGCAACCTGCTGGCGGCGCTGGCAGTGGTGTTGATGTTGGGCGTGCCCCTGGACGCAGCCACCAAGGCATGTATCCAATTGGCCCCGCCGCCTGGGCGGCTCGAACGTTTTTCTGGAACCGATGGCCGGCAGGTAGTAGTGGACTACGCCCACACGCCGGATGCGCTGGCTAACGCCTTGGCCGCGTTGCGCCCGCATACCCGGGGTCGTTTGATCTGCGTGTTTGGATGCGGTGGTGACCGGGACCGGGGTAAACGTGCCGAGATGGCGCGGGAAGCGGAAACAGGTGCGGATGTAGTGATTGTGACCGATGACAATCCGCGCACCGAAGCACCCGAAGCCATTGCCGATGATATTATCCGGGGCTTTTCGGGCACCGCACAGTATGAAGTGATACATGGTCGGGCCCAGGCCATCGCACGCGCGATTGGAATGGCCGGGCCGGACGACGTGGTCCTGATCGCTGGCAAGGGCCACGAGGACTATCAGGAGATTCAGGGCGAGAAGTTGCCGTTCAGTGACGCCGAGCAGGTCCATGAGTGCTTGCACCAGAGTGGAGGTGTGGCATGATGCGCGACTTTTTGTTGTCACAGGCCTGTCAGTGGTTGGAAGCGCGGCCTGCTGGTGCCGATGCTGACCTGGATGAGATGCGGTTTAGTGACGTGTCCACGGACACACGAACCTTGAGCGCTGGGCAATTGTTTGTCGCACTTCGGGGCGAACGGTTTGATGGCCATCAGTTCCTGGAGCAGGCCCGCAGCCAGGGAGCGGTGGCAGCTGTGGTGGATGCAGCGGATAGCTCGGTGGCACTGCCTCAACTGGTGGTGGCGGATACATTGACGGCCCTGGCGGCTCTGGCATTGGGAAACCGGAACGAGAGTGCTGCCCGGCTGATTGCCATTACCGGCAGCAGTGGCAAGACCACCGTGCGCCAGATGACCGCGTCGATTCTCGAGCGCATGGGGCCAACGCTCGCGACCGAGGGCAACCTGAACAACCACATTGGTGTGCCCCTGACCCTGTTCCGGCTCGCGCCGGAACATGCCTATGGCGCTATCGAGTTGGGCGCCAGCGGGCTGGACGAGATTGCCTGGACTGTGGCCCTGGTACGCCCGGAAGTAGCGATTCTGACCAATGCCGGTCAGGCCCATCTCGAAGGCTTTGGAAGCTACGAGAATATCGTTGAGGCGAAGGGCGAGATTATTGATGGGGTCCCGGAGAACGGGGCTGTAGTGCTGAATCGGGACGATCCAGCATTTGATCAGTGGCTGAAGCGCGCCGGTGGCCGCCGGGTGCGCAGCGTATCGCTGACTGGTCACCCGGACGCCGACTATCGCGCCGATAACCAGCAGGTGAGTGAGCAGGGCGTGTCCGCCGATGCGCATGGGCCGAAGGGCTGGCAATTCCGGCTGGAGCTGCCGCTGGCGGGAGAGCACAACCTGATGAACGCCATGCTGGCCATCGCCGCCTGCCGCGAACTTGGGGCCTCGGACCAGCAACTGGCAGAAGGGCTGTCCGTCCTGACCCCGGTCAAAGGCCGGTTGCAGATCATCAAGGTATCGGAACAACTGACGCTGATTGACGACAGTTACAACGCCAACCCGACCTCCATGAAAGCGGCGCTGGATGTGTTGGCCGGTTTTTCGGGCACCCGGGTGGCGGTATTCGGCGCCATGGCCGAGTTGGGACAAGACTCGGAGGCGTTGCACAGGGAAGTGGGAGAGCATGCCCGTATCAGAGGTATTGAACGTTTGCTGGCTGTGGGGCCGGGAGGTGAGGCCTATGCCGAGGGATTCGGGGCAAAATCAGAAGTTATGCAGAACCATGACCAGGCCGTTCAGGCGATCGGGGATACAGCCCCCGGTCCAATGACTGTACTGGTGAAGGGTTCTCGCAGTTCCGCCATGGATCGTGTGGTGGAAGGCATTCAGAACAAGGTGACAAATTCATGCTGCTCTGGCTGACAGAGATACTCTCACAATATTTCACGGCGCTGACGGTGTTTCAGTACCTGACCCTGCGCGCCATTCTGGGCGTGTTGACGGCGCTGTTGATCTCGCTGCTGATTGGGCCGTTCATGATCCGCAAGCTCAGTCAGTACCAGATTGGCCAGGCGGTAAGAGACGACGGACCCCAGACACATCTGAGCAAGGCCGGCACGCCCACCATGGGCGGTGCGCTGATTCTGGTGGCTATTGCCGTTTCCACATTGCTTTGGGCGGATCTGGGTAACCGCTACGTCTGGGTGGTGCTGCTCGTTACCATGCTATTCGGTGTAATTGGCTGGATTGATGACTACCGGAAGGTGGTTGAGCGCAATCCGCGCGGCCTGCCGGGGCGCTGGAAATACTTCTGGCAGTCGGTGATCGGTGCTGCTGCGGCCATTGTGTTGTACTTCAGTTCTTCACTGCCTCAGGAGACCTCCTTGTATTTGCCGTTCCTGAAAAACGTGTCGATCACCATGGGGCCGGTTCTGTTCATCCTGCTCTCATATTTCGTGATCGTCGGTAGCAGTAATGCGGTCAATCTCACCGATGGCCTGGATGGCTTGGCAATCATGCCCACAGTCATGGTGGCCGGCGCCCTGGCTATTTTTGCCTACGTCACCGGGCACGCGCAGTTTGCCGAATACCTGCTGATTCCCCACTTGCCGGGGGTGGGCGAGTTGATCGTGTTCTGTTGCGCGCTGGTGGGCGCCGGGCTGGGCTTTCTCTGGTTCAACACCTATCCGGCCCAGGTCTTTATGGGCGATGTGGGTGCCCTTGCGCTGGGCGCTGCCCTGGGCGTGGTGGCGGTTATTGTTCGTCAGGAAATTGTACTGTTCATTATGGGTGGCGTTTTTGTGATGGAAACCATCTCGGTGATCCTGCAAGTGGCGTCGTTCAAGCTGACCGGGCGCCGGATCTTCCGGATGGCGCCGCTTCATCATCATTTTGAATTGAAGGGCTGGCCCGAGCCGCGCGTTATCGTGCGGTTCTGGGTCATTACCGTGGTTCTCGTATTGATTGGCCTGGCCAGTCTGAAAATCCGATAGGAAGCTGTTACGACTATGAGTCTCATTGTTTCGGATCGTCGCACATTGATCGTAGGGCTCGGTAAAACCGGGCTTTCCTGCGTGCGCTATCTGTCCGAACAGGGCCGTGAGATCGCCGTGGTCGACAGCCGGCAGAATCCGCCGGGCCTGGATGAACTGAAGGCCGGTTGGCCGGATGTACCGGTGCACCTGGGCGCGTTTGATGCCGAGTATTTTGCCAACTTCAACGAACTGGTGGTTAGCCCGGGGATCAATATCGCCGAGCCCGCGATTGCCGGTGCGGCTGAAAAAGGGGCCTTGATCCGGGGTGACATTGACCTGTTCGCCGAGGCCGCCGATGCCCCGATCATTGCCATCACCGGGTCAAACGGTAAAACCACCGTCACCACCCTGTTGGGGAAGATGGCAAAGGCCGCCGGTCGCAACGTCGAGGTGGGTGGCAACATCGGTACCCCGGCCCTGGACCTGCTGGGCCAGGGCGCGGACCTGTACATTCTGGAAGTCTCCAGTTTTCAGCTGGAAACCACTCACGAGCTGGGGGCGTTGGCAGCAACGGTATTAAACGTCAGCGACGACCACATGGATCGTTACCCGGACAAGATGGCGTATTTCCAGGCCAAGCAGCGGATCTACAACGGTTGCCAGAATGCCATCGTCAACCTGGACGATGCCCTCAGCACGCCCATGGCTAGGGACACCCTGCGCTTCCTCTGCTTTGGCTTTAATCGGGTGAACCCGGAGACCTTCAGTACCCGGGATGACGAGCAAGGCACCTGGATCACCTTCGGCTTTGACAACCTGTTGCTCGACAGCGAATTGAAACTGATGGGCCGACACAACATCAGTAACGTGATGGCGTCCCTAGCGCTGGGACATGCGGCGGGCCTGCCGATGGACACCATGTTGGAGGTGGCTCGGAGCTTCCGGGGGTTGCCACACCGGTGCGAATTTATCCGCAGCCTGGCTGGTGTGGAATACATCAACGACTCCAAAGGCACCAACGTCGGCGCCACGGTGGCGGCGATTGAGAGCCTGGCTCCGGTCCAGGGGAAAATCGTCCTGATTGCTGGCGGTGATGGCAAAGGCGCTGATTTTGGCCCGTTGGCCGAGCCCGTGGCGCATCATTGCCGCGCGCTGGTACTGATTGGGCAGGACGCAGATGCCATTGCCACAGCGGTGGGCTCACCCGTGCCGGTGATTCGCGCCCAAACTCTTGCCGAGGCGGTAACGAGGGCGGGTGCCCTGGCAGAGGCGGGTGACCGGGTGCTGTTGTCCCCGGCCTGCGCCAGCTTTGACATGTTCGACAGCTACAACGACCGCGGTGACCAGTTCCGCGCACTGGTGGAGGGGCTGTGATGCAGGCGACCGACACGATGCCAGTGAACTCAACGCCAAAGTTTGAGCTCCAGCCACTGACGGTGCTGGTGGTGAGTGCCTTTGCATTGCTGGTTATCGGTGTGGTCATGATCTCATCGGCTTCCATGGATGTGGCAGCCGCCACCATGGGTAATGCCTATCACTATGTGGTGCGCCAGGTGATTTTTGCCCTGATGGGCTGCGTAGCGGCGCTGGTGGCTGTCAATGTGCCAATTTCCTGGTGGGAGCGAAGCGGCTGGTTGTTGCTGGCCATTGGCATGGCCTCATTGGCATTGATGATGACGCCCTTCGCGCTGACAGTGAATGGCTCTACCCGCTGGCTGCCACTTGGGTTGTTCAATGTTCAGGTGTCGGAGGTCGCCAAACTTTGCCTGATAGCCTATCTCGCCAGCTATGTTGTGCGTCGTCGGGATGAACTGATCAACACCTGGCCGGGATTCCTGAAACCGATCCTGGTGCTGATCATTGCGACTTTGCTGCTGCTGATGCAGCCGGATTTCGGCGCCACAGTGGTGCTGGTAACCGCTGCCGCCGCCATGATCTTCCTCAGTGGGGTACGGCTGAGCAGGTTTGTGCCACTGATTGCGCTGTTGGCTGCCAGCGGCGTCGCCCTGGTGATCAGCGAGCCTTACCGGTTAAAACGCGTCGTGAGTTACCTGGACCCCTGGGAGGACCAGTTTAATACCGGTTATCAACTAACCCAGTCGCTGATCGCATTTGGTCGGGGCGAATGGACTGGAGTAGGGCTGGGTAATTCGATTCAGAAGCTGTTCTTCCTCCCGGAAGCCCATACCGATTTCATCTTCGCCATTATCTCCGAAGAGTTCGGTTTGCTGGGTGCCCTGTTCGTACTCTTGCTATTTGTCGCGCTGGTGGTCAGTGGTTTTGTCATTGCCCGGCGGGCGGAGAAGGCCAGCATGCCGTTTGCTGCCTGTTTCAGTTACGGCATTTCCATGCTGATTGGGTTGCAGGCCGGCATCAACATGGCGGTCAGCACGGGGCTGCTGCCCACCAAGGGACTGACCCTGCCCCTGGTCAGTTATGGGGGGTCGAGCCTGATGGTGACTTGCGCGTGCCTGGGTATTCTGGCGCGGGTGGAAATGGAGCGGCTGGACAAACAACGCATGGCTTCAGAGAAGCAGGTGGGCAATCCGCCCGGAGGAGCGTCTTATGACTAGCCCTCGCCGTTTCCTGATGATGGCCGGCGGTACCGGTGGTCATGTGTTCCCCGCTCTGGCTACGGCCCGGGCGCTGCAGGAGCAGGGGCACCAGGTGTACTGGCTGGGAGCCTCCGGGGGTATGGAAGAGCGATTGATCGGCGAAACCGACATTCCTCTTTCGCTGGTTCATATTTCCGGGCTGCGTGGAAAAGGAAAGCTGGCATTACTTATGGCTCCGTTCCGCCTGATGCGGGCGCTAGGTGAGGCCTGGACGGTGTTGCGCCAGATTCGCCCGGATTGTGTGGTCGGTATGGGCGGTTTTGTCACCGGCCCCGGCGGTGTGGCCGCGTGGCTGCAAAGACGCCCGCTGGTGATACACGAACAGAATGCGGTGGCGGGCATGACCAACCGCTGGCTGACACGGTTTGCCCACACCGTGCTGGAAGCCTTTCCGGACAGCTTTGGCGCCCAGGTGGTAACCCGCTGCACCGGTAACCCGGTCCGTAAGGACCTGGCCAACCTGCCGGCGCCGGAACAGCGGCTCGAAGGACGCTCAGGGCCTCTGCGGGTGCTGGTGATAGGCGGCAGCCTGGGTGCCCGGGTATTTAACGAACAGGTGCCCCAGGCGCTCGCGTTGTTGCCCGAAGAAGACCGTCCGCAGGTCCGTCACCAGTGTGGCGAGCGCAACCATGAAGACGCGGAGCAGGCCTATGAAAAGGCCGGCGTCGCTGCCTCGGTGGAGCCGTTCATTCGAGACATGGCCGAGGCCTATGCCTGGGCGGATGTGGTGATCTGTCGTGCCGGTGCGCTGACGGTCTCCGAACTGTGTGCCGCAGGTATTGGTGCGGTATTGGTGCCATTCCCGCATGCCGTGGATGATCATCAGACCCGAAATGCCGAACACATGGTGAAGGCCGGTGGCGCTTACCTGGTGCCGCAGCCCCAACTGACGCCCGAAGTGCTGGCAGACACCCTTAAAGGGCTGGCCGGTGATCGAAACAAAGTGATGAACATGGCGATGGCCGCCCGCTCGCTGGCCCGCCCGGATGCAACGGAGAGAGTCGTGAATTACTGTCTGGAGGCCGCCAATGGCTGATGCAACCAATCCGCCGCTGGTCTATCAGGTGCCGGAAATGCGCCGGATTCGCCATATCCATTTTGTGGGTATTGGCGGCGCCGGCATGAGTGGCATCGCCGAGGTGCTGAAAAACCAGGGCTATGAAGTTTCCGGCTCCGACATCAAGGACAGTCCGGTAACCGGGCGCCTGCGGGCCCTGGGTGTGGAAGTGCAGATCGGCCATCGCGAGGAAAACAGCGCCAAGGCGGATGTCGTGGTCGTTTCAACTGCAGTTTCTTCAGACAACCCTGAAGTGTCTGCTGCCCGCAGTCGTCGGGTGCCCATCGTACCCCGGGCGGAAATGCTGGCGGAAATCATGCGCTATCGCCACGGCATTGCGATTGCCGGTACCCACGGTAAAACCACGACAACCAGTCTGATTGCCTCCGTGCTGGGAGAAGCTGGACTTGACCCGACCTTCGTCATCGGCGGCAAGCTCAACAGCGCCGGCACTAACGCCCAACTGGGTGGTTCCCGGTACCTGGTGGCCGAGGCGGATGAGAGTGATGCCTCGTTTCTGCACCTGACGCCGGTGATTTCCGTGGTCACGAACATTGAAGCTGACCACATGGACACCTACGGTGGCGACATCGAAAAGCTGAAGCAGACGTTTGTCGATTTTCTGCACAACCTGCCGTTTTATGGCGTGGCCGTCATGTGCGTGGACGATGCGTACGTGCGGGAGATCATTCCCCGGATTTCCAGGGCCATCATCACCTATGGCATTGATAACCCTGAAGCGGACTACCGTGCCGAGGAGATTTACTCGGATGGCCTGAAAACCCGCTTCGTGGTGCGTCGCCCCGGCGGCCGACCGGATCTTCAGGTAGAGCTGAAAATGCCGGGTCGGCATAACGTCCTCAATGCCTTGGCGGCCATTGCGGTGGCCACCGATGAGGGCGTGGATGACCAGGCCATCTGCTCCGGGCTTGCAGGTTTCGCGGGCGTTGGGCGTCGGTTCCAGGTCTATGGCGAATACCAGATTGAACAGGGCAGCGTCACGCTCGTGGACGACTACGGCCACCACCCGACGGAAGTCCAGGCGGTCATTCGCGCGGCCCGGGAAGCCTGGCCGGAACGTCGCATCGTGATGCTTTACCAGCCGCACCGTTTCAGTCGCACCCGGGATTTATACGAAGACTTTGTGCGGGTGCTGTCAGAGGTTGATGCGTTGTTGCTGATGGAGGTGTATGCCGCCGGCGAGTCGGCAATACCTGGCGCTGATGGCCGGGCGTTGTGCCGCAGTATTCGCCAGCGTGGCAATGTGGAGCCGGTTTTTGTTGAAAAGAACGACAACATCGAAAGCGTGTTGAGCAATGTTTTGCGCGATGGCGATCTCCTGATCACTCAGGGCGCTGGCGATATCGGAGGCGTCGCGGCACGTCTGGCTGCGGCAGGAGTAGTGAAAAGTGAGTGAAACCATTCATACCCATTCACAGGAGTATCAGGCACCGCCAGAGCTGGTGAAGGCCCTGGGGCGGGTGGCCGTGTTCATGGGCGGGGATTCCGCCGAGCGTGAGGTTTCGCTGAAAAGTGGCCGGGCGGTACTGAAAGCCCTGCAAGCGGCGGGTGTCGATGCCTTCGGCATGGATATTCAGGGCTGCTTGCTGCGCACCGTTGAGGCGCCGGAGTTTGACCGGGTGTTCATCGCCCTGCACGGTCGCGGTGGGGAGGACGGCATCCTCCAGGCCATCCTGGAACAGGCCGGCATTCCGTATACCGGTAGCCGAGTGCTGGCCTCATCGCTGGCCATGGACAAGTTGCGCACCAAATACGTTTTCCAGGGTTGTGGTCTTCCCACGCCGGCCTTTCGTGCCATGACCTCGGAAGCCGAAGCTGAAGACATCGTGGCGAGCCTCGGGACACCGTTGAGTGTCAAGCCGGCCCATGAGGGCTCGAGTATTGGCATTCGCAAGGTGTCCAGCGTCGAGGAACTGGTGGATGCCTACCGGGTGGCCGCCGAGCTGGACGACCTGGTGCTGGTGGAGCGCTGGATCGAAGGTCCGGAATTTACCGTCAGCCTGCTTCAGGATCGTGCCCTGCCGGCCATCGGCCTGAGCGCCAGTACTGAGCATGCGTTTTACGACTACGACGCCAAGTACCTGGCGGACGACACAAATTACCGCATTCCCTGCGGCCTGCTGCCGGACGACGAGCTTCGGTTGCAGCAACTGGCCCTGGATGCATTCCGGGTGGTGGGCTGCCGTACCTGGGGTCGTGTGGACATCATGCAGGATGACAATGGCGACTTCTGGCTGCTGGAAGTCAATACCGTGCCTGGCATGACCGACCACAGCCTGGTGCCAATGGCGGCCAGCGCCGCAGGTATCAGCTTTGAAGAACTCGTGGTTCGGATACTGAAAGACACATTGTCGGAGAGCTGACATGTTGACAACGCTGCTGGTGAGAACGCGGGCCGTGCCGCCCGATCCTCCCAGGCGCCGGGGAGCGACAACCCTGGGCCCGGAGCCGGACCGGTTTGGTCTGGTTAAGGCAGTGTTGGCGGCGGTGCCCTGGTTGAAAGTGGGTATTGGCGCAACCGTGGTTCTACTGGCGGCCATGCTGCCCTGGGCCATGGACCGGGCCTTGACGGCCATGGACCAGCAGATCGTGGCGGTGGATGTTCACGGTGACTTTATCGGAGAAAGCCGGGTAGCCATCGAGCGGGCTGCCGGTGAATGGGTAGGCAAGAGTTACTTTGCCACTGATCTGGAAGCCATCAAGTCGGAGCTTGAACAGCGTCCCTGGGTGGCCTCGGCCGCAGTCAAACGGGTTTGGCCAGGACGGCTGGAAATCGATATCCGGGAAAAGAAACCGTTGGCCTACTGGACCGATGGCCGCCTGGTCAGCCGTTCGGGCGAGCTGTTTACGCCGCCCAATCCTGAGGTGGCCGGCCGTTTGCCGCGACTGGCTGGGCCGGACGAGCGGGTGCGCGAAGTGATTGCCATGGCCCGGACCATGAGTGAGCGGCTGGTTGGGCACGGACTTGGCTTTGCGGGGTTGTCGCTGGAAACCCGGGGGGCCTGGACATTGACGCTTAACAGTGGCGTTGAGGTGGTATTGGGTCGCGACCAGGTGTCGCGGCGCTTTGAACGATTCATAACAGTGTACGAAAACCGGCTGGCATCGAGATTGAACGAAGTCAGTCGGGTTGATGCCCGCTACTCCAACGGTGTGGCGGTGCAGTGGAAGGCGGATGTGGCCATGGCCACTCCGAAATCCTGATAACGATTATTACGAACCTGGGGTTTGGTGAAACACATGTCATCGGTTGAAACGGAAAACATGATTGTCGGCCTGGACATCGGTACCTCGAAAGTGGTGGCCATTGTCGGCAAACGCAAGATGGATGGCACCATCGAAGTGGTGGGTATCGGTTCGCATCCCTCCCGGGGCCTCAAGCGTGGCGTTGTGGTGAACATCGAAACCACCGTGCAGGCCATCCAGAGAGCGGTGGAAGAGGCCGAGCTGATGGCGGGTTGTCGCATTCACTCGGTGTATGCGGGTATTGCGGGCAGCCATATCAAGAGCCTGAACTCGCACGGCATTGTCGCCATCCGAGACCGGGAGGTGACACAGGCAGATGTGGATCGGGTGATCGACGCCGCCCAGGCGGTTGCGATTCCGGCGGACCAGAAAATTCTGCACATCCTGCCGCAGGAGTTTGTCATTGATAACCAGGAAGGCATCAAGGAGCCCATGGGGATGTCCGGCGTGCGCCTGGAAGCGAAGGTGCACCTGGTGACCTGTGCCGTGAACGCTGCTCAGAACATCGAAAAGTGCGTGAAGCGCTGCGGTCTTGAGGTGGATGACATCATCCTGGAACAGCTGGCTTCCAGCCACGCCATCCTGACCGAGGACGAGAAAGAACTGGGTGTGTGCGTAGTGGACATCGGCGGTGGTACCACCGACATCGCGGTGTTTACCGGTGGCGCCATTCGCCATACCGCAGTGATTCCCATCGCCGGGGATCAGGTCACCAATGATATCGCAATGGCGCTGCGCACACCCACGCAGAACGCCGAGGAAATCAAGATCAAGTACGCCTGTGCGCTGACGCAACTGGCCGGGGCCGATGAGACCATCAAGGTGCCCAGTGTTGGCGATCGGGCGCCACGGGACCTCTCCCGCCAGGCGCTGGCGGAAGTGGTGGAGCCCCGCTACGAAGAACTGTTCACCCTGGTGCAGTCGGAACTGCGCCGTTCAGGGTTCGAGGATATGGTGCCGGCAGGCATCGTGATTACCGGCGGTTCCTCCACCATGGAAGGTGTGGTGGAACTGGCGGAGGAAATCTTCCACATGCCCGTGAGACTGGCTTGTCCGCAAGCGGTCTCCGGCATGACCGAAGTAGTCAACAACCCGATTTACGCCACCGGCGTTGGGTTGTTGATTCATGGCTTCCGACAAATGGACTTGGGTCAGGAGCCACCGCTCAAGGGTGAGGATGCACCCTCGCTGGTCGAGCGGATGAAAGCGTGGTTTACCGGTCATTTCTGATCGCGGGCCGCGTGCAGTACACGAAGGTATCTCGAAAAAACCATAACGATTGCAAAACCGGTCTGGAAAGACCGGCAACAGCACGAAGGAGTAGGGGACATGTTTGAACTCGTTGATAATGCCCAACAAAACGCAGTTATCAAAGTCGTCGGTGTTGGCGGTGGTGGCGGTAACGCCGTGCGCCATATGCTTAACAGCGACGTGGAAGGTGTGGAATTTATCTGCGCCAACACCGATGCCCAGGCACTAAAAGACCTGGATGCCCGCCAGATCATCCAGCTTGGTGGCAACATCACCAAAGGTTTGGGTGCTGGCGCCAACCCTGAAATTGGCCGTCAGTCGGCCCTGGAAGACCGGGACCGCATCGCCGAAGCCCTGAGCGGTTCGGACATGGTGTTCATCACCGCCGGCATGGGTGGTGGTACCGGCACCGGTGCCGCGCCGATTGTCGCCGAAGTGGCCCGCGAGCTGGGTATCCTGACCGTGGCCGTAGTGACTAAACCGTTCCAGTTCGAAGGCGGCAAGCGCATGAGCGTGGCCGAGACCGGTTTGAAGGAACTGGAAGAAAACGTGGATTCCCTGATCACCATCCCGAATGAGAAGTTGCTGGCGGTCATGGGCAAGAAAACCAGCCTGCTGGATGCCTTTGCTTCCGCCAACGACGTGCTGCTGGGCGCGGTTCAAGGCATTGCCGACCTGATCACGCGCAACGGCATGATCAACGTCGACTTTGCCGACGTGAAAACCGTGATGTCCGAGATGGGCATGGCGATGATGGGTACCGGCCACGCCACCGGCGAAAACCGTGCACGCGAGGCGGCGGAAGCGGCCGTTCGCAGCCCGCTGCTGGAAGACATCAACCTGCAGGGCGCCAAGGGCATCCTGGTCAACATCACCGCTGGCATCGACCTCAACCTGGGCGAATTCTCGGAAGTTGGCGACATTGTGCGTGAGTTTGCCTCAGACTCCGCAACCGTGGTTGTCGGCACCGTGATCGACCAGGAAATGACCGACGAGCTGAAGGTGACCGTTGTGGCCACGGGCCTGGGCGGCGAGCGCGACAAACCGACCAAGGTAGTGGACAACTCCCGCACCCTGGATGGCACCACCGATTACAACCAGCTGGATCGTCCGGCGGTATTGCGTCGTCGTGCTTCTACCCAGGGTAATGTGGCGCTGGACCAGAGCAAAGACAACGAAGAGCAGGGCGTGGACTATCTCGATATTCCCGCATTCCTTCGTCGTCAGGCAGACTGATAGCCTTCGACCTTTGGCGTAAACCAAGGGTTGGGCTGGCCATAGCTGGAAGCTATTTCACAATTACGTGAAAGTCATTCTGGCTAAATGGTACTCAGTCTTGAATTCTGATATTCTCGCGCCAGTTTTGTGCGACCAGAATATCGACTTTTTGTGACGGAATGATGAACCGATGATCAGACAACGGACACTCAAAAACACCATCCGCGCCACGGGTGTTGGTTTGCATTCAGGGGAAAAGGTGTACCTGACCCTGAAGCCGGCACCGGTTGATGCGGGCATCGTGTTCCGCCGGACTGATCTCGACCCCGTGGTTGAGATCAAGGCCTGCGCGGAAAGTGTGGGTGAGACCATGATGTCCACGACACTGGTGAAAGACGGTGTCCGTGTCGGGACCGTGGAGCACCTGCTCTCGGCCATGGCTGGTCTGGGCATCGACAACTGCATTGTCGAACTGAGCGCGCCGGAAGTGCCGATTATGGATGGCTCCGCAGGACCGTTTGTGTTCCTGCTTCAATCCGCCGGCATCGCCGAACAGGAGGCCGCCAAGCGCTTTATCCGCATCAAGCGGGAAGTGACCATCGAAGAAGATGGCAAGGTGGCGACGTTCCTGCCGTTTGAAGGTTTCAAGGTGAGCTTTGGCATTGATTTCGACCACCCGGTGTTCAAGGGCCGCGCCCAGACCGCGACGGTTGATTTCTCCAGCACCTCCTTTGTAAAGGAAGTGTCCCGCGCCCGGACCTTCGGCTTCATGCGCGACATTGAGAAGCTGCGTTCGATGAACCTGGCCCTCGGTGGCAGTGTTGACAACGCGGTTGTGGTGGATGATTACAAGATCCTCAACGAGGACGGCCTTCGTTACGACGATGAGTTCGTCAAGCACAAGGTGCTGGATGCGATCGGTGATCTCTACCTGCTGGGTAACAGCCTGATCGGTGAATTCCGTGGCCTGAAATCCGGCCATGATCTGAACAACAAGCTTCTGCGGAAGCTGCGGGCGGAAGAGGATGCCTGGGAAGTGGTTACCTTCGATGATGAGGCAACCGCCCCGATCTCTTACATGAAGCCCGTTTTGGCCGCGTCGGTATAAGGCAGGACGCCTTAGTCCCGGACATGGCTTGCGAGTTTTTCGAGAACCTCGCGTAACGCTGTATCCTTCGTGTGCCCGGCCTCCTCGTGGAGGAGCCGGGCATTTTCTTTACTGAGGGGAGTCTTTTCCGCTTTCGGTCGTGACTGGAAACGGGGTGGGCTGACCTTGATGCGCACCTTCCAGACGTATCGGAAGAGTTCGTTCTCCCGGATCTTCTCCATAATTTCGTGTTGCCGGAATCTCAGGCGTGTCGCCTTGCTGGCATTGTCTGTTGACAGCACCAACTCTCCGTCCTGACAGCTGACGAAACGCGTACCAACCTCCAGGCCCTCCGGCAGTGCAGCCATGACCTGTCGCTCTGCTTCCTGGTGCAGTTCGGCCTTTGTCATCAATTGCTGAAGCGTTGACGAGTGATTGCCGTTGTTATCGCCAAAGACAGGTTTCTGGTCAGAATGCTTGGACATAGTCGATGTTTCTCGACGAACGGTTGGTGTGTTGGTTAATATTTGGCATCTTTCTTCAAGCATAACAGACCTGCCCGTCAGATGGGTGATCCAGAATGTCCCTGCCGGCAAGGTTGCGAGTCCACTATGAATACAGAGAACGTCCGATTTTACGCGCGCATTGCTGCCTTTGCCGTAACCCTGGCCCTGCTGGCGGCACTGGCGGGATATGGTTTTGCCATCACTCAAGTCGCGCAGGAGCGGGCTGCCGAAGCGGAACAACTGGCGGGTTGGCAGCAAACGCTGGAACGTGAGCGCTCGGAAGTGGCGCAACTGAAGCAAACCGTGCAGCAGCGAATTGACACACTGACGATGCGGGTGGGTCAACTGCAGGGGCGCATGCTTCGCCTGGACGCCCTGGGGCAGCACTTCATTGACTCCGGCCTGGTGGCCGACAGCGAGTTCAATTTTGATCAGCCCGCCGCCGTTGGTGGGCCAGTCTCCTCCGGGCTTGCAGATGATTCCTTCAGCACCGGCGAATTGAGCGCCATGATCACGCAGATGGAGCGTCAGCTCGAAGACCGGGCCAGGCAACTCCGGATACTGGACAAGCTGGTGTCACGCCAGCAACTGGAAGACCAGCAATACGTCGAGGGCAGGCCCGTGACCTGGGGCTGGGTTTCCTCCAAGTATGGCTATCGTTCTGATCCTTTTAATGGCAGGCGCGCATGGCATGCGGGCATTGACGTAGCGGGCCGTGATGGCGGCGACGTCATTTCCGTCGCCGGTGGTGTGGTCAGTTTTGCCGGGGATCGCCACGGCTATGGCAATCTGGTGGAAATCAACCATGGGGACGGCCTGGTCACCCGTTACGGTCACGCCAAGTCGCTGGCGGTGAAAGTCGGCGATGTGGTTGAAAAAGGACAGTTAATTGCCCAGATGGGAAGCACTGGGCGCTCCACCGGTCCGCATGTCCATTTTGAGGTCATCCGCAATGGTCGCACGGAAGATCCGGAAAAATACATGCACCGCGCAAGCCGCTGATTCCGCCGTTTAATACCTACCTTTTTTCCTGTCGCCAAATAAGGTTAGAATGCTTGCTTCCCTCGTTTAACTGAAGAAGCAGTGGTCTATGTTCTCAAAACTTGCAACCAAGATGTTCGGCAGTAAGAACGCTCGTGAAATCAAGCGGATGCGTAAAGTTGTCTCGCGCATCAACGATCTTGAAGAAACCTTTGGCGCGTTGTCGGACAGCGAGTTGCAGGGTAAGACGGAAGAGTTTCGCCAGCGGCTGGAAAAAGGCGAGTCGCTGGACGCGATACTGCCCGATGCCTTTGCCACGGTGCGGGAGGCCAGTCGCCGGGTGATGGGCATGCGCCATTACGACGTGCAGTTGGTCGGTGGTATGACCCTGCACGAAGGCCGGATTGCCGAGATGAAAACCGGTGAAGGTAAAACCCTGGTGGCCACTGCTGCGGTTTACCTGAACGCGTTGAGCGGTAAAGGCGTCCATGTAGTGACCGTCAATGATTACCTCGCCCGTCGTGATGCCGAATGGATGGGTAAACTCTACCGTTTCCTAGGTATGCAGGTAGGCGTTGTGGCCGCCGGCCAGCCCCAGGAAGAAAAGCGTGCCGCCTATCAGGCTGACATTACATACGGCACCAACAACGAGTTCGGCTTTGACTACCTGCGCGACAACATGGCGTTCAGTATTCAGGACAAGGTCCAGCGTGGGCTGAACTTCGCCATTGTCGACGAAGTGGACTCCATCCTGATCGACGAAGCCCGGACGCCGCTGGTGATTTCCGGTGCCGCCGAAGATTCCTCCAAGCTGTACCAGGCCATCAACCAGCTGATCCCAAGCCTTGAAAAGGGCGAAGTGAGCGAGGAAGGAGAGGCCTCGGGCGATTTCACCATTGATGAGAAATCCCGTCAGGTGGAGTTGACCGAAGCGGGCCATGAAAAAGTCGAGGACCTGTTGCTCAACCAGGGTTTGCTGCGTGAAGGCGAGAGCCTGTACTCGGCGGCCAACCTGAGCCTGCTGCATCACGTGCATTCGGGGCTGCGAGCGCATCACCTGTTCCACAAAGACGTGGATTACATCGTTCAGGGCGGCCAAGTGGTCATCGTTGACGAACATACCGGCCGTACCATGCCGGGGCGCCGCTGGAGCGAGGGCCTGCACCAGGCCATCGAGGCGAAAGAAGGGCTCAAGATCCAGGCTGAAAGCCAGACCCTGGCCTCCACCACCTTCCAGAACTATTTCCGTCTGTACGACAAGCTTGCCGGCATGACCGGTACTGCTGACACCGAGGCGTTTGAATTCCGCCAGATTTACGGCCTGGATGTGGTGGTAATTCCGCCCAACAAGCCGATCCAGCGGGTCGACTATAACGACCTGGTGTACATGACCCAGGAAGAGAAGTTCCACGCCATCATTGACGAGATCAAGTACGTCACTGGTGAGGGCCGCCCGGTGCTGGTGGGTACCGCATCTGTGGATGCTTCCGAAGTTCTTTCGGCACTGCTGAAAAAGGTGCGTATTGATCACAAGATTCTGAACGCCAAGCAGCACGAATCCGAAGCCCACATCATTGCCCAGGCGGGTCGCCCCGGGGCCGTCACCATTGCCACCAACATGGCCGGTCGTGGTACCGACATCGTGCTTGGGGGCAACTGGGAGCATGAAGCGGCCCTGATGGAAGATCCGTCCGAGGAGCAGGTCAACAAGCTCAAGCAGGAATGGGAAGAACGTCACCAGCAGGTGCTGGAGGCCGGTGGCCTGCACATCATCGGTACCGAGCGCCACGAATCGCGGCGTATCGACAACCAGTTGCGCGGCCGTGCCGGTCGCCAGGGTGACCCAGGTTCCTCCCGTTTCTTCCTGTCGCTGGAAGATAACCTGATGCGGATCTTTGCTCCTGAGCGGGTGAAGAACCTGATGCAGGCCATGGGCATGAAAAATGGTGAGGCCATCGAGCATCGGATGGTGACCAACGCCATTGAAAAGTCCCAGCGCAAGGTGGAAGGCCGCAACTTCGACATGCGTAAAACGTTGTTGGAATACGACGATGTGGCCAACGACCAGCGGACAGTGATTTACAACCAGCGCAATGAGGTGATGGCATCGGAAGACATTTCCGAAATGATCGACACCATCCGCGCGGATGTCGTGGATAGCGCGATCAGTGACTTTATCCCGCCCCAGAGTATGCCGGAGCAGTGGGATGTAGAGGGTCTGGAAGCGCATCTGCAATCGGAAATGGCGATTGAGCTGCCGATCCAGCAGTGGTTGGAAGAGGACAACAAACTCTACGAAGAGAGCCTGCGCGAGCGCATCCTTGAGGCGGTTGTGGCTGAATATAAAGCCAAGGAAGAGATTGCCGGCTCCGAGGCCATGCGCAAGTTCGAGAAGCAGGTGTTCCTGCAGGTGCTCGATACCCTGTGGAAAGAACACCTCTCCAACATGGACCACCTGCGCCGCGGTATTCACCTGCGTGGTTATGCCCAGAAGAACCCCAAGCAGGAATACAAGCGCGAGGCGTTCAACCTGTTTGAAACCATGCTCGATACCATGAAGCAGGACGTCACCCGGGTACTGTGCCACGTGCGGGTACAGAGCCAGGAAGAGATGGAAGAAATCGAGCGCCGGCGCAAGGAAGAGCTGGAACGGGAAATGGCCCGCGCCAAACTGCGCCACGACCAGGCGAGCGCGACGGATCAGGCAGAAGGCGAGGGAAGTGGCGGCCAGCAAGGCCAGTCAGCCACGCCGGAGACCTTCGTTCGCCAGGAGCGCAAAGTTGGCCGAAACGAGCCATGCCCTTGCGGGTCCGGCAAGAAATACAAACAGTGTTGCGGCAAGGTGGCCTGACACCGGCGTTTCACTAACTTGAGAACGGAACCCGCAAACGGCCAGCACCGCTGGCAGCTTGCGGGTTTCGTCGTTTCTAGATTTGCATAATTCGAGGAGACAGTCATGGCGGTAGGTCCAGGAACCTTGCCCGAATTTTTTCCGGTGCCCGGCGTGCGCATCGGTATTGCCAGTGCCGGTATCAAAAAGCCCGGACGCAAGGATGTGGTGATTTTCGAGCTGGCCCCGAGCGCGCGGGTCGCCGGCATCTTCACCCAGAACCAGTTCTGTGCCGCCCCGGTGGTGATCAGCCGTCGCCATCTGGCCGAGACAGTCCCTCGATACCTGCTGATCAATACCGGTAACGCCAACGCCGGTACCGGCAAGCAAGGCATGGCCGACGCCGAGCGCTGCTGTCAGGCCCTGGCCGAGCAGGCCGGCGCCGATCCCGCCCAGGTCTTGCCATTCTCAACCGGCGTGATTGGCGAGCCCCTGCCGGTCGACAAGATCGTCAGTGCTGTGCCCGAAGCCCTGATCGATGTTCGTGAGGATCGCTGGGCCGAGGCCGCCAGCGGGATCATGACGACCGATACCCGGCCGAAGGGCGCCTCCTGTCAGGTGGAGCTGGACGGCCATACGGTCACCATCTCCGGTATCAGCAAGGGCGCGGGCATGATTCGCCCCAACATGGCCACCATGCTCGGGTTTATCGCGACCGATGCGGCTATTGAGCCGGGCCTGCTTCAGACCCTGGCCTCGGAGTTGGGGGAGAAGTCGTTTAACCGGATCACCATCGACAGCGACACCTCCACGAACGATGCCTGCATGCTGATGGCCAGCGGCCAGTACGGTGGCCCTGAAATTACTGCGGACAGCCCGCAGTTGCCCAAACTGCGTGAGGCCTTGCGGCAGGTATACCTGGATCTGGCCCATGCCATCGTGCGCGACGGCGAAGGTGCCACCAAATTCGTCACCATCGACGTGTCCGGGGCCGGCACCCAGCAGGAGGCGCTGGACGTTGCCTACACCGTGGCGCATTCGCCGCTGGTGAAAACCGCGCTGTTTGCCTCGGATCCCAACTGGGGGCGCATCCTGGCGGCGGTTGGCCGGGCCGGCGTGCCCGGCCTGGACTTGGAAGCCATTGAGATCTACCTGGGGGACGTCTGCCTGGTGCGCAACGGCGGTCGGGCCGAGGACTACTCGGAAGAGCGCGGGCAGGCGGTGATGGATCAGGAAGAAATTACCATCGCCATCGACCTCAAGCGTGGCGACATCCGTGAAACCGTCTGGACCTGCGATTTCTCCCACGAGTACGTCACTATCAACGCCGAGTATCGCACCTGACCATGGCAGAGCCGACGGTGAAAGAGGTTCATGTTGCGGTAGCCGTGATTGTCCGGAATGGCAGGGTACTGATTGCCCGCCGCCCGGACCACGTTCACCAGGGTGGCCTGCTCGAATTCCCGGGCGGTAAGGTGGAGCCAGAAGAAACCGTGCAGCAGGCGCTGGTGAGGGAGATTGCCGAGGAAACCGGCCTCAGGGTGCCGCCTGAAAGCCTTCGGCCGGTCATCGGCATCCGTCACGATTACGGCGACAAGCGGGTGTTCCTGGATGTTTGGGAGACGGACCGCGCCGAGGGTGAGCCGGAGGGGCGGGAAGGCCAGCCCATTGAATGGCGGAGCCCATCGGAGCTCTCAGACCGTGAGTTTCCCGCTGCCAACCGCCCAATCATTCGCGCCTTGCGCCTGCCTCACCGTTTGGCACTGACCGGCCCGGTAACGGATGCAGGGAGCGGGCTGAGCGAACTGAAAGCGGCATTGGCTCGTATGACTCCGGAACTGATGATCTTGCGGGCACCGGATCTCGATGCCGAGGCTTATCTCGACTTCGCCCATCAAGCGATGACAGTGTGTGGCGGTAAAGCCACGGATCTGCTGCTTCACGGTGCGCCGGAGTTGTTGCGGTCGATACCCGGAGCCAGGGGGGTGCACTTGCCCTGGCGGGAGGCTGAGAGGCTCTCAGAACGTCCTGTGCCAGCTGATGTCTGGTTGGGGGTGTCCTGCCATAACGCAGAGCAATTGCGTCATGCAGAGCGGCTGGGAGCCGATTACGTGTTGCTGGGAGCGGTTCAGCCCACCGACAGTCATCCAGGGCGCCCGGCCCTGGGTTGGCAGGCTTTTGCCGAGCTGGTGGCCCAGGCAACGGTGCCGGTCTATGGCCTTGGAGGGCTCGGCCTGGAAGACGAGGAAAAGGCTCGGTCGCTGGGCGCCCAGGGCATTGCGGGCATCGGCTTCTGGTGGCGGTAATCCCGCGGATCATCCCCATGCCGGGTTAGCCCATGGTAGAATGCCTGGTCCCATTTGTTAGGGAGCCACCGATCAACTCCCTGGAACCACGAGGAAACACAGTGGCCGTTCGTTACATTGAAACCTGCCGTTTGCCCACCCCTTTCGGAGTCTTTGATATGCACGGCTTCGAGGAGCCGGATACCGGCAAGGAGCACGTGGCACTGACGCTGGGTGATATCAGCTCCGGCGAGCCTGTGTTGGCGCGAACCCATTCCGAATGCCTGACCGGCGACGCGCTCTACAGCATGCGCTGTGACTGTGGTTATCAGTTGGAGGAGGCCCTGCGCAGCATTGCCCGGGAAGGGCGGGGGATTTTGATGTACCTGCGCCAGGAAGGTCGTGGTATTGGCCTGCTGAACAAGATTCGCGCCTATCACCTGCAGGACCAAGGCGCTGATACGGTGGAGGCCAACGAGCGTCTGGGGTTTGCCGCTGACCTACGCGACTACAGCATGTGCAAGGACATGCTTGACCACCTTGGGGTATCAGCACTGCGTTTGATGACCAATAATCCCAGGAAAGTCAAAGCGCTGGAATCGTATGGTATTCGCATTGCCGAGCGCATGCCCCTGCATGTGGGGCGCAATCCCCA
>ERZ1673960.50-NODE-50-length-40183-cov-881.965386_pt1 | contig 40183 bp, 39 predicted proteins | sample MGYA00580190_ERZ1673960 | MGnify/ENA primary metagenome ERZ1673960 (study PRJEB41334, sample SAMN05608106) | rock metagenome | biome: terrestrial subsurface; feature: shale formation; material: shale | place: USA: Pennsylvania ...
GGCTCTGGCTCTGGCTCTGGCTCTGGCTCTGGCTCTGGCTCTGGCTCTGGCTCTGCGATTTTGCTTGCCAGTTGTCCCAGTTGCTCAATCAATGCCTCGTTGGAGTCGGTCGCCAAGCCGGCGGCGACCTGATCCATCAGGTTGATCAGCTGCTCATGCCCTTCATGGACAATTTCAAAGAAATCCTGGTCCGGCGTAAGCTGGTGATCGGCCACAGCGCTGTAAACGTCGTTCAGCGCCGCCGCGAGGTCGGCAACATCGGTGAGGCCGGCATCCGCCGCACCCTGGTTCAGCTGGGCCAGCTCCCGGCGCAGGGTATCCACGGAGGAGCGTTGCTCGGGGTTCCGGGACCACTCTTCGAGGATGTCTTCGGCATCCATGACGATGTCCAGGCCTTCGCCGAGGAACAGCTGCACCAGACGGGCAGAATCCTGGCTCTGGGCTGGCTCGGCATCGGCCTGCGGTTGGGTCAGCAGGGTCTGGCGCGTGAGGCGGTCCAGCCTTGCCAGGAAATCGTCCGTGCCATCCAGCGGTGCCTGTGGGTCATCGTACAGTTGCGCCAGGCCGCGGGTCAGGAATTCACGGGCTTCGCCAATCAGTCCCAGTACCTGCTGGTCAGCCCGCTTGTTTTGCGCCCGAGCCTCTTTGACGAAGTGTTCCAGCGGCGTGATGACGGTCGCAATGGGCTTGATGCCGGCGGTGTTGGCGCTGCCCTTGAGGGTGTGCAGCGCCCGGGACAGGCTGTCGGTGTAGGCCACGGAGTGGCGGTCGCCGGCCTGCTCCAGATACTCATCGATGGTCTGCAGGTGCGTTTCGGTCTCGTTTTCGAAGATCTCCAGCAGCACTGGATCAAGCTCTTCCTCCACCTCCGGGAGCGAGCCGGTGGACGCGCTAGTGGCCTCCTGGGACGGGACGCTTTCCGTCTCTGGCTCGGGCATCAGGGTGGCGTCCGGAATTTCGCCATTGGCAAGGGCGTTGGCCCGGGCTTCCAGACTGGAGGTATCCAGGCGCGGTGCCGTGCGTTTCTCGAAGTCCTCGACCAGCCCCGGAACGTTCTCGGTAACCTCTTCCAGAAGGCGGGCAATGTCATCGTTCATGAAGATGCTGCCGTCAATCACGCGGTTCAGCATGTTCTCGACGGACCAGGCCAGCTCACCGATAACATTGGCGCCAACCATGCGGCCACTGCCCTTGAGGGTGTGGAAGGCGCGGCGTACTTCGGTCAATGCGCTGCGGTCGTCATGGTGCCGCAGGAGCATTGGCAGGTACTCGCGAATGGTTTCCAGTACCTCACCCGCTTCTTCGATAAAGATTTCCAGGATCTCATCATCGATCAGGTCGTCATGATCAGCAGATGCATCACCTGTTTCCTGCTCCTGTGCCGGCTCAGTGGTGGCCTGGGGCTCAGGTTCGGGCTCGTATTCGGTTTCTGATTCGGTGTCCGGTTCCGCGTCTGGGAAATCGTCCGTTTCGTGGACGGATGCGGCCGATGTTTCCTGTCCGGCGGTGGCTTCAGCCGTCTCGGTTTGCAGTGTCTCGGCGGTCTCGGTCTTGCGGGTGGTGGCCAGCGCCTCGGCACGGGCAATCAGGGCCTCAACGTCGCCGTTGGCTTCGCCGTGGCGGAACTCCTGAATCAGCGAGGGAATGCGTTCGTTCACCTCGTCGATCAGGCTGAACATGTCGTCCGTGGGTTTGACGGTCTGGTCGATCACCCGGTTGAGCAGGTTTTCCACTGACCAGGCCAGCTCACCGATGCTGCTGGCGCCCACCAGGCGGCCGCTGCCCTTGAGCGTGTGGAACGCCCGACGGACTTCGGTCAGGGCCGTGCTGTCGTCGTGGTTCTGGCGCAGCTGCGGGTAGTACTGGTTGATGGTTTCCAGCACTTCTCCGGCTTCCTCGACAAAGATCTCCAGAATCTCGTCATCCAGAAGTTCCGCGTCCGAACCGGAGGTGTCCTTTGAGGCGTCGGTTTCGCTCGGGGCTTCTACCGGGGCCTCGGTCTCCGAGGTTTCCGGTTGCGGCTGTTCTTCCGCTTGAGTGTCTGTCCAGGTGGGCTCCTGGCCCACCGGGAAGCCCAGGTTCTCCAGGCTTTCTTCGGCCACATGCAGGATGGCGTCGTTGTTGCTGATGCCCTCGGCCAGGCGTTCCAGGTAGTACTCGATACTGGTGATGGCGTCGGCCAGGGTGTCCAGCTGTTTCCAGTCCGGCACCTGTTTGCTGCCCAGCAGCACGTCGGTGACGTAGCGCTCTGCGGCGGCCAGCATGTCCGCCACCCGGGGCAGTGGCACCAGGCTGAGGCCGCCACGAATGCTGTAGAGCAGGCCTGGAACGTGGTCAATCTCACGGGTGTCCCACTGGGAGGCAATGAAATTGACGATGGAGGATTTAACCTGCTCCAGCGTGTTGCGCGATTCCCGAACCAGGGCTTCACTGGCCTCGGTCAGTTCACGGGCACTCAGGTTGACCGGCTCGTTATCGTCGCCGTCCTGGCCCTGTTCGGGATGCCGGTCCTTGTCCAGGCCGGCCAGGCTGGCTTCGACGTAGAGCAGGGCGCCGGCAATGTCCATGAGCGTGCCATCGTCGACGGTGTCGGCCTGGGCTGACAGGCGCTCCAGCAGTTCGACTTGTTCACTGACCACCTTGCGGGGTGTGCCCAGGCCAATCACGCCCAGGGTGTTGGCCACCTGGCGCAGGGACGGAAGCAGTTCTTCCAGTTCGCTGTTTTGCCGGGTTTCTGCCCGCACAAACAGGTCCAACTGATCTTTCAGCCGGGCCAGTTCTTCGTCCAGTGCGGTGACCACGGAGTGGATGGCGTCCCGGCCCGGACCGGATACCCGGGTGCGGGCATGATCAACGTCGTCTTCCGAGGGCAATGCCTCATCGAGCCGATAGGCGTCCCGCAGGGCTCGCACCTGTGGGGTGTCCAGGTCACGTGCCCGGGCTACGTAGTAAAGGAGGTGCTTGAACAGGGCTTCGGGTACCGGCTGCGCCAGGGCATCGGAGTTGTCGGCCATCAGCAGCCGGATTTCGGCATCCAGCTCCCGGAGCAGGGATTTAACCGCTGTGTTGATCGGGTTGGCGTGGGCCTGGAGGGTTTCGACAAAGGCGCCTGCCGCCTTCCACAGTTCGCCCCTGGGGGTTTTCCGGCACAGCCGGGCCAGGCGCTCCACCACTTTCTGCATGTAATCGAAGTGGGTGTTCAGGTCGGCCTCACGCACCACACCGGCCAGGGCGAACTGATACATCTGACGCAATTTGCGCAGGTGCCCGGCGACTTTGGGGTCTTGCAGGCGAGCAGAGGCACCGGCGTCCGCCGGCTGTTGGGCCGGGGAAAGGTCGGGCTTGAACAGCGATGTGTCCGACAGCAGATTGGCGCCACGGGCGGCGCGCAGGTCGTTGAGCAACGGCAGCAGAACCAGCGGGAAATCGTCGCCGCTGGAGTCCAGGTGCTCCAGGTACTGGGGCAACTGAAGCACACCCTGCATCAGTACTTCGATGGCTTCGTCAGCGTTGGCGACCTGGCCATCAAGCACCGCCTGGGTAAGCGCTTCCATTTCCTCGGTGAGCAACGCAGCACCGTCGAGCTCTACCATCTGCAGGGTGCCATGCACCTGATGGAGGTAGTTCAGGCAGAAGCGCAGGCGCGCGGTGTCGTCGCGGTTTTCGACGTACGCTTCAAGTGCATGCTGACTCTGGGTCAGCGTGTCCTGTATTTCTCCCCGAACCCAGTCGAGGGCGATACTGTCATGGTGATTGCCCATAACCACTCCGGTTATTCGTCGTTGCTCTGGCGTTTGGTCCACGCCAGCACATGTTCCGAGGGGACCCGCTGAAGGCTTGGGTGTTGCCAGTCGGTCAACTCACCCTGGCCAAGCACCAGCAGCCCGCCCGGTGCCAGATACCCCGCAAGTTTTCTGACGATTTCCCGCCGGCGCCAACGACGGAAATAGATCAGGAGGTTCTGGCAAAAAATAATGTTTACGCCCTGCATGGGAACCCTGTCGAGGTTCAGCACGTTCAGTCTGGCGAAGCAGACCCGTTCACGCAGGCTATCGACTATGTCGACGGTGTTCCGTTCTGCCGGCCGGAAGTACCTGGCCCGCAAATCTTCGTTCATGCCCTGGAGGCTGCGCGCACTGAAACGCCCTTTCTGCGCCTTGATCAGTGCCGGTTGGCTGATGTCTGAGCCGGTAACGCCGAACAGAGGCTGCAGGCCAAGCTGGCTCATGCATTCGTTCAGTGTGATGGCCAGGGTGTAAGGCTCCTCTCCGGTGGAGCAACCCACGCTCCAGGCTTCCAGGGGGCCTTTCCGAAACTGTTCGCGGGGCCGGGTCAGCACATAATCCGCGACTAACCGGAAGGCATCGGGATCCCGGAAAAAGCGGGTTTCCTGAACCGTCAACCGGTCAACCAGCACACTCCATTCGCGAATGGCCTCAGGGCCGGAAACAATGTGCTCGTAATAATCCTGGTAACTGCTGAAACCAATCTCCCGCATGCGGATGCTCAGGTTGGTTTCCAGGAACGAGCGGCGTTCCTCGCTCAGGGTTATACCGGTCCGGTGTTCCAGCAGCTTCTGCCACTGCTGGAACTGGGCCGCATCCATATCTGGAAGGCGGCGCATGGACCATAGACCTTCGGCAGGTGACAGTTGTTTGTGCATTGGCGCCATAGACCGTCATCAGCCCCGGTCCGGTGATCAGCCGACCACCGGAACCTCGTTGTCTTCTTCCTCTTCCTGGTTCGCAAGGTCTTCTTCCGGCAGTTTGAAGCCGGCAACCGACGAACGCAGCTCGGAAGCCATCTCGGCCAGGTTACCGATGGACTTGGCGGTCGCATTGGTACCGGAGGAAGTCTGCGAGGTGATTTCCTGGATGACGTTCATGGTGTTGGAAATGTGCGACGCAGACGATGACTGCTGACGGGCCGCGTTGGAGATGTTCTGGATCAGTTCCGCCAGACTGGTGGATACGTTCTCGATTTCTTCCAGGGCGATACCAGCATCCTGGGCCAGACGGGCACCACGGACCACCTCGGCGGTGGTGTGTTCCATGGAGATAACCGCTTCGTTGGTATCGGACTGGATCGTCTTAACCAGGGCTTCAATCTGCTTGGTTGCCGCGGAGGAACGTTCCGCCAGGCGCTGAACTTCGTCCGCAACCACCGCGAAGCCCCGGCCAGCGTCACCGGCCATGGAGGCCTGGATCGCCGCGTTCAGGGACAGGATGTTGGTTTGGTCGGCGATGTCGTTGATCAGGGATACGATGTCACCGATTTCCTGAGAAGATTCACCCAGACGCTTGATCCGTTTGGAGGTTTCCTGGATCTGCTCACGGATGTTGTCCATGCCGCGGATGGTGTTCTGTACCACTTCCGCGCCTTTCTTCGCGATGGCTACCGAGCGTTCCGCTACCGCAGAGGATTCGGCGGCGTTCGAGGATACCTGGTCGATGGAGACGGCCATCTCGTTAACCGCAGCGGAAGCGCCGGCAATTTCCTGGGCCTGGTGCTCGGAGGCATCGGCCAGGTGCATGGCGGTGGACTGGGTTTCCTGTGCCGCACCGGAGACTCGAACGGCGGTGGCACGAATGGACTGTACCAGGCTGCGCATCTGGTCGATCGCGAAGTTGATGGAGTCGGCGATGGCACCGGTGAAGTCCTCGGTTACCGTGGCCTCGGCAGTCAGGTCACCGTCCGCCAGGTCAGCCAGTTCGTCCAGCAGTCGCAGGATCGCGTTCTGGTTCTGTTCGTTCTGGGACTGGGTGGCGGCCAGGCGGGCCTGGGCTTCGCGGTACAGGGTCAGGCCGATGAAGATAACAATGGCCACCATGATGGCCAGGATGGCAAAGGCCAGGGTCGGGCTCAGCAACCGGGTTTCGGACTGGACCGTGAACTGATTGGCCAGATCGGACAGCTGGCTCAGCAGAACTTCCGAGTTCTGGAAGATTTCGCCGGCGGCGTTACGCACCCTGAAGAGGTCGGGAGAAGCTTCAAGGATGGCGTTAACGTTCTGGGAAACAAACTGGAACAGCTCGGAAACCGATTCCAGTGCGGCGATGGCGTCCTGGTCGGTTACCTGGGGAATGCCCATGGCTTCGTTGCCGTTGAGCTGGCCGTCCAGTACGCGGCCGAACAGGGCGGCGTCGCGACCGAAACGGTCGGCGGCGATAACCGCGTCTTCATCACCGGACAGTACCGCGTTGACCGAGCGCAGGATCCGCTCTGCCAGCAGTGACTGACGCTGGGCCAGGGCGATCTGGTCACGGGGAGCCTGGTTGTCCAGCAGGATCTGCACGATGTCTTCGTACTCCACCTGCAACTGCGGAATGGTTTCGTTGAGCGTCTGGGCTACACCGTGCAGGTCCAGAACGCCGGTACGGGTTTCCAGGATATCATCGGCGTTCTGACGAACGTCTTTCCAGCTGCTCTGGACGCCGCTTTCCTGAGCAAGATCACTGGGTGGTAGGCCGGTGTCCGGGTTACCCTGGCTGACATCGGTCCACAGTTTCTGGAACTCGTCCCGGGAGCGACGCAACTGCCCGAAAGCCGACTCGGTACCACCGGCCGCTTCCGTTGCGTTTTTCGCAATCTCCTGGGAGAGCACTCGCATTTCTGCGGTACTGGCGATGTATTCCTGATCGTTCTGGCTGTTCTGGTTGATCATGAACAGCACCACAACGAGCAGGACGGTCAGTGCAATCAGCGCAGCGATCAGGCCGGCAACCAGCTTGTTGCCTCCCTGTCCCTTACTGAATCTTCCGGCTCTGCTTTTCATTTTCTGGCTCCCGGCCTTTGTTCTCAAAATGACAAGTTGTTATAGCGGGGTTCAGGTGTCACGGTGGGCTTGCGCCAGTTTCATCACCCTTACCACTGTGCAACATCAAGAAAGCGTTCGTCGGCAACCAGATCCGCCGCCGAAAACACGTTCCAGATTTCCTCATTGCGTTCGTAGCTTCCTTTTACGAATGGCCGAACGCTGTCGGGCGACCTTCCCGGGTCATCCCTGAAACTCTCTGCCGCAAAATACTGCATGCCCAGTACCGTATCGACCACCAGGCCACTGAAGACGTCGTCCTGTTCAACCACCAGCACCCGGCGTTCCCGGAAATTACGCGAAGAACGCGCAAGCCCGAAGAAGTTGGCCAGGTCAACCAGCGGGAGCAGGCGCCCCCGGACATTGGCGGCGCCCATCATGAACGGCTGAACGCCAGGAATGTGCGTGAACCGGGGCACGTGCAGAATCTCGGTAACTTCACCCATGGGAGCGACATAACGCTCGCCCGCGAGGATGAAACCGATGCCGTTCCAGAGTTCGACAGCTTCCTGCTGTTCAGGCAGGCCAGCGGCCATTGCCCGGTTACGGTTGGCAATGTCCGTCAGTATGGAAAACGGAGTGGTGTTGCCAGACATGGCGGCTCCATGCTCGGGCATCAGGCAATCAGGTTGCTAATGGTCTTGATCAGGTCGTCTTCATCAACGGGCTTGACCAGGTAACCTTTGGCGCCTTGCCGGGTGCCCCATACGCGATCTGTTTCCTGATCCTTGGTGGTCACGATGATCACGGGAATCGAGGCTGTTTCCGGTGCCCGGGTCAGCTGGCGGGTCGCCTGGAAGCCGTTGAGGCCGGGCATGACAACGTCCATCAGAACCAGATCCGGCGTTTCAGCGCGGGCTTTGGCAACGCCGTCGGCACCGTTGTCAGCGGTCAGCACTTCGTGCTGGTGCTTTTCCAGAATGCTGGAGATTTTCTTAACTTCGGTAGGAGAGTCGTCAACAATCAGAATGCGGGCCATGTTTTCCTCGATGGTTCTTGGTGTCAGCAGGGTTACTGTTCAGCCTGTGGCATATACTGGCGGATGGTATTGAGCAATTCATCCTTACTGAACGGTTTGGTCAGGTACTGATCTGAGCCTACGATTCGGCCTTTGGCCTTGTCGAACAAGCCGTCCTTGCTTGAGAGCATGATTACTGGCGTGTTCTTGAAGGAAGAGTTGTTCTTGATCAGCGCGCAGGTTTGATAGCCGTCCAGGCGTGGCATCATGATGTCCACGAATATGATGTTCGGCTGAGTGTCTGCAATCTTCGCCAGAGCGTCAAAGCCATCGGTGGCGGTGATGACCTCGCAGCCGACTTTCTTGAGAAGGGTTTCTGCGGTGCGACGAATGGTTTTGCTGTCGTCAATCACCATGATCTTCAGATTTTCGAAGTTGTCATCCATTGTCCAACTGCCTTGCGCTCCAGCGACTGTCGTAAGTTGCATCCCGGGTTTTAACACAAACCTTCTGGTTGTTCTATAAACCCTGCTCAGTTAAATGGCTATCAATGGTCGTATACGATTAGTCCGTGTCCGGACGAATTGTACCTGCCTTTATCATCGCGAAAATTGATCTGGCCACTTCTCCGAATGCATTTCTGCTTCGGGTACAATACTATTTGGTGTCCAAGCATAGCAGCTAATGCCCGGCTCACTCTGCGTACCGGTTCGTGTTTTTGCTGGAGCTTTCAACCCCAATATTCAGGAGACGCTATGACCATCCGGCTCGGTATCGTGATGGATCCCATCGAGGATATCCATTTCAAGAAGGACAGCTCACTGGCCATGTTGTTGGCGGCCCAGAAGCGTGGCTGGGAAATCGAGTATATGGAATTGGCGGACATGTACCTGGATGGTGGTCGCGCCATGGCGCACACCCACACCCTGACGGTGCATAACGATCCGGAAAACTGGTTCCACTTTGGCCCCCACCAGGAGCGGGCACTGGGTGACCTGGATGTCATCCTGATGCGCAAGGACCCTCCGGTGGACCGGGAGTTCCTGATGGCCACCTTTATTTTGGAAGCCGCCGAGCAGCAGGGTGCCTTGGTGGTGAATCCGGCAGCGACCCTGCGGGATTGCAACGAAAAGCTGTTTGCCACCCAGTTTGAAGACCTGACGCCGCCGTTGCTGGTCACCCGTTCAACCCAGCGTTTCAAGGATTTCTACGCCAAGCACGGTGACGTCATCATGAAACCGGTGGATGGCATGGGCGGTCGGTCGATCTTCCGGGTCCGGGAGAACGATTCCAACCTGGGAGTGATCATTGAAACCCTGACCAACTATGGCGCCCATCAGGCCATGGCCCAGAAATTCATTCCTGAGATCTCCGACGGCGACAAACGAATTTTGCTGATCGAGGGCGAACCTGTGCCCTATGCCCTTGCACGGATTCCGTCCCAGGGAGAGAATCGCGGCAATCTGGCGGCTGGCGGTCGTGGTGAGGGGCGCGAGCTAACCAAGCGCGACCGGGAAATCTGTGCCCGTGTGGCGCCGGTGATCAAGGAGAAAGGGCTGATGTTCGTTGGTCTGGATGTGATTGGCGACTACCTCACCGAAATTAATGTCACCAGCCCCACCTGTATTCGTGAACTGGATGCCGCCTTTGGTATCGATATTTCCGATATGCTGATGGAGGCAATCGTCCGCCGACTGGAGGCACGTTGAGGCAAGTGACCGTGGCTAATCGAACACACACCAGGGAAGGGTAATGGCAGCGCAGGTAACGGATTTCGACAGATTTTCCTTCACGCTGTTCATGGCGCTGGCGTTGCACGCCATTTTGGCGTTGGGCCTTACTTTTGCGCCGGAGGAGCCGCCGGCGTCTGCCCAGACCATGGAAATCACCCTGTCGCAGTATGATGACGAACAGGCGCCGGACGAGGCGGATTTCCTGGCCCAGACCAACCAGCAGGGCAGTGGAACCAAGGAAGAAAAGGTCGAGGTGACCTCACCCCAACCGACGGACATGCCACAACCGGAGGTGACTCAGGTCCAGCCTGAGCCGAAAACCACCACCGAGCCCCAGCCGCAGCAGGCGCGTACGGTGGTTCAGACCCAGAATAACGCCAGCCGACAAGTGCAGGAGCCCAGGGAACAGGCGGAACCCAAGCCAGAACCCCTGCCCCGGGCCGAAAAGAAAAGCCTGATGGAACGGAGCCTGGAAATCGCCTCGCTGGAAGCCCGCCTCGCTGATCAGCAGCAGGCCTATGCCCGCCGGCCCAGGGTGAAGCGGGTGACGGCGGTTTCCACTTTGCAGTCGAACAACGCCTGGTACGTGCAAAACTGGGTCGACAAAGTCACCCGCGTGGGCAACCTGAATTATCCAAGCCAGGCCCGTCGTGCCGGCATCTATGGCGACCTACGCTTGCTGGTGTCCCTGAAGAAGGATGGCAGCATTCGCGAGGTGGCGATACTGCAATCCTCCGGCAGTTCCGTGCTGGATGACGCGGCCATCCAGATCGTGCGGATGGCGGCTCCTTTCGCGCCCTTCCCCGAGGACATGCGTGAGCAGTTTGATGTGCTGGAAATCATCCGAACCTGGTCGTTCCAGCAGCGGGGGCTGTCCGCCGGATGACTGCCAGCCGTCGTATTCTCGCCTTTGATTTTGGTACCCGCCGTATTGGTGTGGCCGCCGGGCAGGAGATGCTGGGTACCGGCCAGCCGGTGGCCATGATTCCGGCCCGGGATGGCATTCCCGATTGGCAGGACATTGAGCAACTGTTGGCTGAGTGGCAGCCGGATGTCGTCCTGGTGGGGTTGCCGCTCAATATGGACGACACCGAAAACGACATGTGCGCCCGGGCCCGAAAGTTCGGCAAACGCCTGCATGGCCGGTATCATGTTCCGGTAGAGATGGTGGACGAACGGCTGACCAGCTTTGAGGCCAAGGGCGATGTGATGGCCGCCGGGGGCAGTCGGGACTTTGGCCGTCACGGCGTGGACGACCGTGCGGCTGTATTAATTCTGGAAACCTGGTGCCGGGAACAGACCGGCTGACCTGAAAAACGAGGTTTGAATGACCGCTTTGTTTGATATCAACCAGCTGCTGGATGAAATGGAAGCCGGCCTGCGTCGGACCCTCGAGCAGCGTGGCGTGACCGATCCCGCCCTGATAGGCATCCGCACCGGCGGTGTCTGGTTGGCGGATGTCCTGGGCAAGCGCCTGGGCATCGAGACGCCCTTCGGCGAACTCGACATCTCGTTTTACCGGGACGATTTCAGTCGCATTGGCCTGAACCCCAAGGTGAAGCCCTCCAGCCTGCCTTTCGATACCGAAGGGCGCGACATCCTGCTGATTGATGATGTGATTATGAGCGGTCGCACCATTCGGGCCGCCATGAATGAAATTTTCGATTATGGGCGTCCTGCCAGTATCATACTGGCCACGCTGGTCGATCTGGGGTCCCGGGAATTGCCGGTCCAGCCGGATGTGGTCGGCCAGGTTCTTGAGCTGGGTGCCCACCAGCGCGTGAAGCTGCGGGGCCCCGAGCCTCTGCGCATTGAGCTTCAGGAATCCGGACAGTCATAACTCCAACAGAAAAACAGGCGTGCCATGACCGCGAATGATCATTCCCCGAATCACCTGCAGCTGACCCGGGGCGGTCAGTTGCGGCATTTCCTCACTCTGGACGGCCTCAGCCGCGAACTGCTTACCGATATTCTGGATACCGCCGACTCCTTCATTGAGGTGGGCACCCGCAGCATCAAGAAAGTCCCCCTGCTGCGCGGCCGCACGGTGGTGAACCTGTTTTTCGAGCCCAGCACCCGCACCCGCAGTACCTTTGAGCTGGCGGCCAAGCGGCTCTCTGCAGATGTGCTGAACCTGGATATTTCCACCTCGGCCACCTCCAAGGGCGAATCCCTGTCCGATACTTTGCTGAACCTGGAAGCGATGGCCAGTGACATGTTCGTGGTGCGTCATTCCCAGAGTGGGGCCCCGCACTTCATCGCTGAAAGTGTCACGCCGGGTGTTGCCATCATCAACGCCGGCGACGGCCGCCACTCGCATCCCACCCAGGCGATGCTCGATATGCTGACCATCCGTCAGAACAAGGGTGGTTTCGAAGGCCTGAAGGTGGCCATTGTGGGTGATGTACTGCATTCCCGCGTCGCCCGCTCCCAGATTCGCGCCCTGAACGAGCTGGGTGTTGAGGAGGTCCGGGTGATTGCCCCGGGCACCTTGCTGCCCCGGGATGTGGAGAGTCTGGGTTGCACCGTGGAATACGACATGGAACGGGGCATGAAAGACCTGGATGTGGTGATCATGCTGCGCCTGCAGAATGAACGTATGGAAGGCGCCTTGTTGCCCAGCGAAAGAGAGTTTTTCCGCCTCTACGGCCTGACCGAAGACAAGCTGGCACTGGCCAAGCCAGACTGCATTGTCATGCACCCGGGGCCCATCAACCGTGGGGTGGAAATTGAGTCCTCGGTGGCCGACGGTCCGCAATCGGTGATCCTGAGCCAGGTCACCAATGGTATCGCGATCCGGATGGCGGTAATGTCCATGGCCATGGGCGGACAGATGTCAGAGCGGCAACAGGCACAGGCGGAAAACGAGGGGAGCCGGGCATGAGTGATATGAATTCAATGGCAGGCGGCAGTCTCCGAATTACTGGAGGAACCCTGTTCGATGGTCAAAGCGAACGGGATAACCCGGGTCTGCTGATTGCGGACGGCCGGTTGGCCATCATGGGAGCCAGTGCCCTTGAAGCCTCGGCCGATCGCACGCTCGATGCCAGCGGTTGCGTGATTGCACCAGGCTTGGTTGATCTGTGCTGCAACCTGCGTGAACCGGGGAACGGACAGAAAGGCAACATTGCTTCGGAAACCCTGGCCGCTGCCCACGGCGGTTTCACCACCGTGTGTGCCTCGCCGGAAACTTCGCCGGTTAATGATTCCGGTGCGGTGACTCATCTGATTCGCGAAGCCGCTGCCTCTCGCGGCGTGGTGCGCGTACTGCCGGTCGGTGCCGTAACGCGGGGCCTGAAGGGTGAACTGCTCAGCGACATGGCGGGCCTGCAGAAGGCGGGCTGCAAATTGCTGGGTAACGGTTCCCGCACCGTTGGCAACGCCCGGATTCTCAGGCGGTGCATGGCGTACGCCGAGACCTTCGGTTTGACGGTGATGTTCAGCCCCGAAAACCAGGCCCTGGCGGCCGATGGTTATGCTCATGACGGGCAGGTCACCACACGACTGGGGCTGCTGGGTATTCCCGAGGTGGCGGAAACCGCCGCCGTGGCGGAAATGCTGCTGTTGGCGGAAGAGACCGGCGTGAAGCTGCACCTTAGCCAGTTGTCCTGCGCCCGCAGCGTGGAAATGCTTGAACGGGCGCGCAAACAGGGTGTACCGGTGACTGCCGATGTGGCCATGCATCAGCTGGTGTTCACGGAGGAAGCCCTGGCCGGTTTTGACAGCCGGTTCCATGTGCACCCGCCGCTGAGATCAGAAGCCGACCGTCAGGCGTTGCTGGCCGGCGTGGAGCAGGGATTGATTGAAGCCATCGTCAGTCAGCACCAGCCTCACGATTCCGCCGCCAAGCAGGCACCGTTACCGGCCACCGAGCCGGGGCTGTCGAGTATTGAAAGTGTGCTGTCCCTTGGGCTGGAGCTGGTGGCCCGGGGCGAGTTGTCCCGGGTAAGGCTGCTTCAGGCGCTGACCACGGGGCCTTCGGCGATCCTGCAGGAAAGTGGCTTGCTCAACGAAGGTGCGGTTGCAGACCTGTGCGTCTTCGACCCCGAGCAGGCCTGGCAGCCCTCGGCGAAAACACTGATGTCGGTTGGTAAGCATGCGCCAGTGCTGGACCGACCGTTGCGGGGCCGGGTGGAGCACACGCTGGTTCAGGGCCGGGAAGTCTGGTCGGCCTCTTCGCTCTGAGAATGAAAAAGGCCCGCGATTGCGGGCCTTTTTGTGTCAGCTTACGGCGTCCTTAAGGCCCTTGCCGGCCTTAAAGCCCACCGTCTTGCTGGCGGGAATCTGGATGGCGGCGCCGGTCTGCGGGTTACGCCCCTGGCGGGCTTCCCGTTTGCGGACGCTGAAGGTGCCAAAGCCGATCAGGCTGGTGTCTTCGCCCCGGGCGGCGGCTGCGGATACCTGGTCTGTAAAGGCATTGATTACCTCACCGGCTTTCTCTTTGCTCAGTCCGGCTTTGTCGGCAATCTCGGCAGCAAGTTCGGGTTTTCGCATAATTCTCTCCTGTGTGCGTTTGCTTTTATCGTTGTTGGAGCATCAGGCCGCCTGCATGAAACATGGCGGTAAATGCAATCTTTACTGGTGACGCACTCAATATGCAAATAAAAAAAGCGCCGTGCTGTGACGCAGGGCGCTTTTTTCGTGGCCGGTGAGGCTCAGTCGAGCTTCGGTCCGGCCTCGACGACGGCGTCCGCTACGTCGAATTTCTTGAAGTTCTCGACAAACTGGCTGATCAGCTCCTGGGCCTTGCCGTCGTAGTACTCCGGGCTGGTCCAGGTGTTGCGGGGATTCAGCAGCTCGGTGTCGACGCCCGGCACATGCTTGGGGACATCCAGGTTGAGGGTGTCGAGATGCTCGGTTTCGGTGTCGTCCAGGTCGCCGTTCTGGATCGCGGCGATAATCGCGCGCGTGGTCGGGATGCTGAAACGCTTGCCTTCACCGTAGGGGCCACCGGTCCAGCCGGTGTTCACCAGGAAGACCTTGCTGCCGAACTCGTCCACACGCTTCATCAGCAATTCGGCATAGACGCCGGCCGGGCGCGGGAAGAACGGCGCACCAAAGCAGGTAGAGAAGGTGGACTTCAGCTTGGAGGAAGAGCCCATTTCGGTGGAACCCACCAGGGCGGTGTAACCGCTCAGGAAGTGGTAGGCGGCCGCTTCACGGCTCAGCACGGACACCGGCGGCAGGACGCCGGTCATGTCGCAGGTCAGGAAAATGATGTGCGATGGCTCACCGGCACGGTTTTCCTCAACACGCTTCTCGACATGCTCCAGCGGGTAGGCACAGCGGGAGTTTTCGGTCAGCGAGGTGTCGGTGTAGTCGGGAACGCGGGTGTCCGGATCGATGACCACGTTTTCAACGATGGCGCCGAAACGGATGGCGTCCCAGATGATCGGCTCGTTCTTGCGGCTCAGGTCGATGCACTTGGCGTAGCAGCCGCCTTCAATGTTGAACACGGTGCCCGGGCCCCAGCCATGCTCGTCGTCACCGATGAGGTAACGGTGCGGGTCGGCCGACAGGGTGGTCTTGCCGGTGCCGGACAGGCCGAAGAACAGGCAGGTTTCGCCGGTTTCGCTGACGTTGGCGGAGCAGTGCATTGGCAGCACGTCTTTTTCCGGCAGCAGGAAGTTCTGGACCGAGAACATGGCCTTTTTCATTTCGCCGGCGTAGTGCATGCCAGCCAGCAGCACCTTGCGCTTGGCAAAGTTGATCATCACGGTGCCGTTCGAGTTGGTGCCATCACGCTCGGGAACACACTCGAAGTTGGCAGCGTTGAGGATCTGCCATTCCTGCTTGTCAGAGGGGTTGTAGCTTTCCGGGCGAATAAACAGGTTCTGGCCGAACAGGTTCTGCCAGGCGGTTTCGGTGGTCATTTTCACCGGCAGGTAGTGTTCCGGATCGGAGCCAACGTGGACGTGAGAAACGAACGAATCCTGTTCAGCAATGTAGGCCTCAACCCGGTCCCAGAGTGCGTCGAACTTGTCGGCGTCAAACGGGCGGTTGATCGGACCCCAGTGAATATCGTCGGCGGTGCTGGGTTCTTCGACGATGTAGCGGTCCATGGGGGACCGGCCGGTGCGATCACCGGTGGTCACCACCAGTGAACCGTTGGAAGCCAGCTGGCCTTCGTTACGTGCCAGAGCCTGCTCGACCAGTTGTGCTGTACTCAGATCAGTATAAGTGTTGCTCACTTCGACCTCGCCCTCGGGATGTCTACAGGATTGCCCAGCCCCGTCGCCCCGAATTCTGACGGAAATCTGAACAATCGGATCAATTCAGGCGCGCTATTATGCCAGACGCGCCGGTAAAAAACGACAGCCCGGAAAGCCGCGCCAGCAGCGACTTGCGGGCCACTCAGTGAAAGTACTTAGTGTAACGTATGTCCGGTGAAAAGATGATCAATGTCGTTTCTATCGAAGCGATAGTTTGCGTGGCAGAACTGGCAGTCCATATCGATGCTGCCCTGTTCGTCGAGGATGCTGTAGCACTCCTCCCGGCCGATGGATTCCAGCGCCGCGAGGGTGCGTTCCCGGGAGCAGCTGCAATGGAAGGCGACCGGCTCCGGATCAAACAGGCGCACGGTTTCCTCGTGGAATAGGCGATGCAGCAGGGTTTCGCTGTCCAGCTCCAGCATTTCTTCGGCCTGAACGGTGGCGGCCAGATGCTCAACCCGGTTCCATAATTCGTCATCTTCCTCGGTATGGCCGGGCAGGCGCTGCAATAGCAGGCCGGCGGCCTTTTCGCCGTCCGCAAACAGGAACAGCCGGGTGGCGATCTGCTCGGAGCGTTCGAAATATTCCTCCAGGCAACCTGCCAGGGTGTCGGCTTCCCGGGGCACCACGCCCTGATAGCGCTGGCCCTGCTCGGGGGTGATGGTAATGGCCATGCGGCTCTGGCCCAGCAGTTCGTGCAGGTTTTTCTCACCGGCGATGGCCTGGTCCTCGAAGCGGGCGATGCCCCGGATGTTGCGGTTGTGGGTGCATTCGGCCATCAGGGTGGTCATCGGCCCTTCGCCGGCCGCCTGCAGCGACAGGGATCCGCTGAACTTCAGCGTGCTGCTGAGCAGAACGCTGGCGGCCAGGGATTCGCCCAGCAGTTGGCGCACCGAATCCGGGTAAGGGGCCTGGCTGGTGATGGTCTGGTAGCTGTCGGCCAGCTGCACCCAGGCACCCCGAACCTGGCTGTGTTCAAAAAGGAAACGCTGGAATTGATCGCGGGATGCCATGTCTTCGTTCTCTCCTGGGTCAAAGGCCATTCTGTTCTCGGAACCGCCGGATGTCCCGGCGGGCTTTCTTGGTGGGGCGGCGTGCCGGCGGCAACTGGGCGGCTTGCATGGTCTTGCGTTGCCAGGCCAGCTCCTCGCGCCGTTTCACGCTGTCTTCGGTTTCATGATAAAGCTTCTGGGCTTCCGGCGCGCCCCGGCGCTTGTCGCTGAGGGCATCCACAATCACGACCTTTTCCTGCCAGCCCAGTCTCAGGGTGAGCTTGGCACCGGTTTCCACCACTTTGCCGGGTTTACTCCGCTGGCCATTGTAATGCACCTTGCCGCCTTCAATGGCCTCCTTGGCCAGTGAACGGGTCTTGTAGAACCGGGCGGCCCAGAGCCATTTGTCGAGTCGGATTTTTGAATCGTTGGTGTCTGCCATGGGGTCTTACCGGATGCCCCGCAGGGCGGGCAGTACTTCGTCAAAATGGTGGATGCCGGGGATGTCCGCATGAGGTTCCCGGGCCGGCTGCTGGCTGTCCGGTGCCAGAATCGCCAGGCACTGGCTGATACCGGCGTCCCGTGCGCTTTCCAGCACCGGGAAGCTGTCATCCACCATCAGGGTGGTTTCATGCCGGTAGGGGGTGCCTTTAGCCAGCGCCTGCCAGAACTCGCGATCTTCCTTGGGTTTGTCCAGATCGTGACTGGATACAATGCTGTCGACGTACCGGTTCAGGCCGGTGCGCTCAAGCTTCAGCGCCAGTGGGTCGGGGTGACAGTTGGTGACGATCACGGAATGCAGGCCGGCCTTGCGCAGGGCGTTAAGGAACGCTGGTACGTGAGGACGGTAACCGATGCGATCACCCACTTCGGCTTTCAACTGGGTGATGTTCAGGGACAGCCGCTCGCTCCAGTAATCGGTGCAGTACCAGTTCAGGGAGCCGCGTTCGGCCATGATCATGGGCACCAGGGTGTCCTTCGCCTGTTGCGGGTGCAGATTGTTGTGCTCGGCGTAGCGCTTGGGCAGATGTTCGAGCCAGAAATGGGTATCGAAGTGCAGATCGAGCAGTGTACCGTCCATGTCCAGAAACACGGTGTCCAGCGTTGACCAATCAACCATAAGCAAAAAGCAGCCTGAAAAATTTTGCTTCAGGCTGCCTCAGATTCGCGGCGCTGGCAAGCCGGGATAGTACGGACCCCGGTTTCGGCTCAGTCTTCTGACGGCGTGACCGGTGAATGCTTGTAGCCCGTGCGCGTGCAACCCAGGCAACGCACAAAGGTTGCCTTGGCCGGTTCCAGGAACAGCACCCGGCCGGCTTCCTTGGCGTTGCCGCCCATGGCAGCAAAGGGCACCGATACGACATAAACGGCGCCGCCAACAACGGTGGTGGCAAACAGGAGCGGGCGCAGCAACAGTGCGTCTGTGGTCATTGCCAGGGCCGATGGGGTTTCGTCCACGGCCTGTGCATGGCCGGCTGATGAAAAGGCCAGCAGGCAGGCGGCCATGGTGGCGATCAGAATGTGGGAAATCTTGCGGGTCATGTTCAGTCTCTCCTTGTCCTGCGTTAACTATGAATCATATTGTCTCAATTTCAAACGGTTTTTCGCCGGGCCGCCATCACGAATTGGGCCAAAACGGGGTGTGGTTCGCTGTTTTTTAGCGCTGGCATCGCGGGCAGTAGACCGTGCTCCGGTTGTTCATGCGGATTTCCTTCAGGACGGTTTGGCATTCGGGGCAGGGTTGCCCGCCCCGGCCGTACACCAGCAGCGACTGGGCGAAATAGCCGGGCTTGCCGTCACTATTCACGAAGTCGCGAAGGGTGGTGCCGCCCATCAGGATCGCGGCCATCAGGGTTTCGCGAATGGCTTCGGCCAATTTGTGGTAGCGGTCCAGGCTGATTCGCCCGGCCTTGCGCTTGGGATGGATGCCGGCCTTGAACAGCGCCTCGTTGGCGTAGATGTTACCCGCACCCACCACCACGTGGTTGTCCATGATGAAGGATTTCACCGGCGTCTGTTTCTTTCGCGACAAGCGGTACAGCCAGGCGCCGTTGAACTCGCTGGACAGTGGCTCGGGCCCGAGGTCCCGGATCAGGGGATGGGTGGCCGTTTCCTCGGTCCAGAGCCAGCAACCGAATCGGCGGGGATCGTTGAAGCGAAGGGTCCGGCCATTACCCAGTACCAGTTCCACGTGGTCGTGTTTCATGGCCGGCGTATCGTCGGTGATCACCCTCAAGCTGCCGGACATGCCCAGGTGAATGATCACCGTGCCGGTATCCAGGTTCAGGAACAGGTACTTGGCTCGGCGTTCCACGGAGCGGATGATCCGGCCCTCGAGCTGCTGGGGAAGATTGTCCGGCACGGGCCATCGCAGGCGCGCATTATGAACGGCGACTCGGGTGATAACCTGGTCTTCACAGTGCGGGGCTATGCCCTGGCGAGTGGTTTCAACTTCGGGTAATTCCGGCACCGGGCCTCCAGCGCTTATTCGTCATCATCAGTTGGCATCTGTTGTTCAGCAAGGTTGCGAAACAGCTTGTAGGTGACCTGACCCGCGGTTTTCTGTCGGTGCAGGTGCCAGTCGGCGGGCGTCGCAAACGAAGCCAGTTCACTCTCGTGTTCCACATACATCCAGCCGCCGGGCTTGAGCCATTGCTGACTGTCGATCAGCGGCAGCAGACGGTCCAGCCAGCCCTGGCGGAACGGCGGGTCCATGAAAATGATGTCAAAGGGTGGCCGGTTCCGGTGTGTCAGGTATTGGGTTACATCCCGACATACGACCTCGCCGTTGCTGGCCTTGAGCAGTTGCAGGTTGGCTTTCAGGGCACCGGCCAGGGCCGGAGTGTGATCCACCAGCGTCGCGCTGCCGGCCCCTCGGGACAGGGCCTCCAGACCCAAGGCGCCGGAACCGGCAAACAGGTCCAGGCAGTCGCGCCCGGCCAGGTGAAAATTCAGCCAGTTAAACAGGGTTTCGCGAGTCCGGGCGGGGCTGGGGCGCACGCCACCGGCATCGGGGAAGCGCAGCTTTCGGCTGCGCCAGTCGCCGCCGATGATGCGCAACTCCCCTTCGGTGCCCTGGCTGCGCTTGCCTCTGGGGCCCGGTTTCTGGTGTGCGGGTTTGCCTCGCGCCATGCAAATGCTCCGGGATTCTGAACGATCTGTGAATGAGGGTAATGGTACCGGAAAGCGCCAGGCAGTCGATAATAGGGAAGGCCCTCACTTAGCGCGGCCAGTCTGCTAGAATGTCGTGCTTATTTGGCCCGCCCATTTCCAGACAACGGTAAGACTATGACGGCAGAGTGGATTTCAATCGGCCTTTTGGCCCTTCTTGTCCTGATCTTTGTGGCAGATATTGTCGGTAACCGAAAACGAGTACCCCGCCCGAAGCCGGTTCCCCAGCGCAAACCGGAGGTCTCCGAAGGCCCGGCGCCGGCTGAGTCGAAAGCGCCGGCTGCCTCCAAGGAGTCTGCCGAGAAGCCGGAAGCGACGCCAAAGGCCGAGCCCGAGCCCGAGCCGGAGGCCAGATCTGAGCAACCTGCTAAACCGGCCGAAGCGCCCAAAACAGCGGACACTGTTTCAGAGCCAGAGCCAGAGCCAGAGCCAGAGCCAGAGCCAGAGCCAGAGCCAGAGCCAGAGCCAGAGCCAGAGCCGCAGCTCAGCGTCTTCGAGCGCATCAAAAAAGGTCTGGGTAAGACCCGCGCCAACCTGACCGGCGGCATGGCCGACCTGTTTTCCGTGGGCAAGAAGATCGATGAAGACCTGATTGAGGAGATCGAAACCACATTGCTGATGGCCGATGTGGGCGTGACCGCCACCACGGAGATCATCGATTCGTTGACCGACAAACTTGAGCGCAACCAGCTCAAGGACGGTGAAGCCCTGCGCAAGGCCTTGCGTGAAGAACTGCAGGGGCTGCTCAAGGGTGTGACCACACCGCTGGAAATCGACACCAGCAAGCAGCCTTACGTGATCCTGATGGTGGGCGTGAACGGTGTTGGCAAGACCACCACGATTGGCAAGCTCACCAAAAAATTCCAGAGCGAAGGCAAATCAGTGATGCTGGCGGCGGGCGATACCTTCCGTGCGGCTGCCGTGGAACAGCTTCAGGTCTGGGGGGAGCGTAACGACGTGCCGGTGGTGGCCCAGCACACCGGCGCCGACAGTGCCTCGGTCATTTTTGACGCCATCCAGTCCGCCAAATCCCGGGGTACGGACATTGTGATTGCCGACACGGCCGGGCGCCTGCAAAACAAAGACAATCTGATGAACGAGTTGGAGAAGGTTGTCCGGGTGATGAAGAAGCTGGACGACTCGGCCCCTCACGAGGTCATGTTGGTGCTGGATGCCGGCACGGGGCAGAATGCCCTGAGCCAGGCTCAGGTGTTCCAGCAGGCGGTGGGCGTGTCCGGTATTACCCTGACCAAGCTCGACGGCACCGCCAAGGGCGGCATTGTCTTCGCCATCGCCCGCCAGTTGCAGCTGCCCATTCGCTACATTGGCGTGGGTGAGCAGGTGGACGACCTGCGCAGTTTCGATGCCGAAACCTTCGTGGATGCGCTCTTTGATGAATAACCGGGCCAGTTTCGCCCCTCGGATTTAACGGAAACCCGTTCATGATCGAGTTTCGTCAGGTCACCAAACGCTACGACAGCGACCATACTGCGCTGCGCCAGGTCAGCTTCGAACTGGATCGCGGTGAACTGGCGTTTCTCACCGGCCATTCCGGTGCCGGTAAAAGTACCCTGTTGAAGCTGCTCATGGTGATGGAACGGCCGACTGCCGGAGAAGTGGTGGTCGGCGGCCAGCGCCTGAATACCCTGCCCAAGCGCCAGATTCCCTATCTTCGCCGCCACATCGGCGTGGTCTTCCAGAACCATCAGCTGCTGTTTGATCGGACGGTGTTCGACAACGTGGCCATGCCGCTGGAAGTGATGGGCGTATCCCCCACGGACATTGGCCGCCGGGTGCGGGCCGCGCTGGATAAGGTGGGCCTGCTGAAGAAGGAAAAGATGAACCCGATGCAGTTGTCCGGTGGTGAGCAGCAGCGGGTGGGCATTGCCCGTGCGGTGGTCAACAAGCCGCCGCTGCTGCTGGCGGATGAGCCCACCGGTAACCTGGACCCGGAGCTGTCGGCGGACATCATGCATCTGTTCACCCAGTTCAGTCAGGTGGGTGTCACCGTGCTGATCGCCAGTCACGATATTGCCCTGATCAATGATATGGGGCGGCGCCGTCTGACGCTGGATCACGGTCGTCTGACCGCCGGCGCAGGTTCCCAGGTCATGCCTGGCGGGAGGGTGTAAGTGGCCACTGACTCACGCCAGAATGCAGACAGCCAGCGCGGCGCCAGGCAAGGCCGGGGTGCGCCCGCTTCCCCGGTGAAACAGTACCTGGCGCACCAGCGTCGGGTGGCCCGGGATTCTGCTCGCCGGCTTTGGCAAACCCCGGTGGCCACAGCGATGACCTGGGCGGTCATGGGTATTGCCCTGTCGCTGCCGGTAGCTTTGCTGCTGTTGTTGGGGAGTCTTCAGGGCGTCAGCTCGGGTTGGGAAAGCAGCGCCCGTATTACCGCCTATATCGAAATGGGAGTACCGCTGGAAAAGGCCAATGAACTGGTCCTTACCGTGAACGGGTACGGCCGGGTGGCGTCGGTGGAGCTGATTGAGCGTGGGCAGGCATTGTCGGAGTTCCGGGAGTCTTCGGGTCTGGGAGATGTGCTGGACTTTCTTGAGGGCAATCCACTGCCCCACACTTTGCTGATCACCCCGGAGGAGGGAGCCCGGACGGCAAAAGGCGTGCAATCGCTGGCAACCTTTATAGAAGGCATGGACGAGATTGAACGGGTGCAGGTAGACCTGGGCTGGCTCCAGCGCCTGAATGCCATGACTGACATCCTCACCCGGGCGGCCTGGGCGCTGGCCCTGTTGCTGGCGGCGGCGGTGGTGCTGGTGATTGGCAACACGGTACGGTTGGCTATTGAAAGCCGTCGGGATGAAATCCTGGTGGCCAAGCTGGTGGGTGGCACCGATGCCTTTGTTCGTCGGCCGTTCCTGTACACCGGGGCCTGGTTTGGCCTGGGTGGTGGTGTGGTGGCCTGGTTGCTGATTCAGGTGACCTTCTGGTGGCTCAGTGGCCCCATTGAGCGGTTGGCAGGGCTCTATAACAGCGACTTCTCCCTCAACGGTCCAGGGCTTGAAGGCGTTTTTGCGTTGATTGTTATCGCCATGCTGTTAGGCTGGTTGGGTGCCTGGGTCGCGGTCAAGCGTCATATGGATGACATAGACCCGGGCGATATTGCCGGAGGGTGATCCGGACTTCGGCAAAACCGTATTGAAAGATGCGTTGGCGAAAGACTAGCGTGTAAGCATTGAAAGCGTTGGTTCTTGATTCCGCAGATTGTTGATTTAGAAAGTTTTACTGGGGATTTTGGGAACTTTTTAACTTCTTGGCGGTCTTATTTTTTGTTGCTATATTTAAGCGTCGTCAGGTTCGGAGGTTAGTGAATGGGTACGAGTTTACAGTTGGCAGACAGGCTGGTCCCGGGTGCGAATCTTGAAGCGTACATCCAGGCAGCAAGCCGTATTCCGGTGCTCTCGGTGGAAGAAGAGCGCGATCTGGGCGAACGGCTTTATTATCAGGGCGACGTAGAGGCCGCCCGTCAGCTGGTGCTCTCTCATCTGAGATTTGTGGTTCACATTGCCCGCAGTTACGCCGGTTATGGCTTGGCTCAGGCGGATCTGATCCAGGAAGGCAATGTCGGTCTGATGAAGGCGGTGAAGCGCTTTAACCCGGAGTACGGTGTCCGGCTGGTGTCGTTCGCGGTGCACTGGATCAAGGCGGAGATTCACGAGTTTATCCTGCGCAATTGGCGCATCGTGAAGGTGGCGACCACCAAGGCCCAGCGCAAGTTGTTCTTTAACCTGCGCAGCCAGAAAAAGCAGCTGAAGTGGCTGAACCACGATGAGCTGCAGGCGGTCGCCGATGACTTGGGTGTGGAGCCCAAGGTGGTCCGTGAAATGGAAGGTCGTCTGGCTTCCCAGGATACGGCTTTCGATGGCCCGCAGGACGATGACGACGACACGGCCTACCAGGCGCCGGCGCATTATCTGGAAGATCGTCGTAGCGATCCGGCGGTGCAGCTGGAGAACGCGGACTGGTCCGAGGACGCCAACGGTCGGCTGATGCAGGCGTTGATGAAGCTGGATGAGCGTAGTCAGGATATTCTTCGGGCACGCTGGTTATCCGAGGGTAAGGCGACGCTGCATGAGTTGGCTGACAAATATGGCGTGTCGGCTGAGCGGATTCGTCAGCTTGAGAAGAACGCCATGAAGAAGATCAAGTTGCAGATGGCCGAGGTTGCCTGATTTCGGGCAGAGCCTCAGGGTCTGAAAACGCCACCGCCGGGTTCCGGTTGGTGGCGTTTTTGTTTGTATAATTCGTGCTGGCTTCGACAATTCATACCTCCGGGTGGAAGAGATTGGGGGAGGCCTTTCCAGAAACCGCTCAAGCCCGTCCATGGGGCGCTTTTGCTCCGCCATCCCTGGCTACGCAAAATTTCTGGAAAGGCCTCCCCCAATCTCTTCGCCGGACTTTTGAGTGGGATTCCCGACAATGAACGCAAATTCTCCCCATATCGCCTTCCTCGGCATCGGCCTGATGGGCGCACCGATGACCCGTAACCTGCTGGACGCGGGTTTTCCCATGACCTTGTGGAACCGCACCGCCAGTAAATGTGAACCTTTTGCCAGCGAGGCAACCATTGCCTCGACGCCCGCCGAAGCCGTGGCCGACGCGGATGTGGTGATCACGATGCTGGAGAACGGTGACGTGGTGGAGGATGTGCTGGTGGCCCAGGGGGCTATCGAGGCGTTGAAGCCCGGGGCACTGGTGATTGATATGAGCTCGGTGCAGCCGTCGGTGGCCCGGCGGCATGCAGAGTTGGCCGCAGAGCAGGACGCCGGGTATGTGGATGCGCCGGTGTCGGGCGGCACGGTCGGGGCTGCCGAAGCGCGGCTGAGTATCATGGCCGGTGGTGCCGAGGCGGATGTTGAGCGTGCGCAGCCGGTGTTCGCTGCGTTGGGCAAGTGCACGCGCATTGGGCCGGTGGGAGCCGGGCAGTTGGCGAAGCTGGCGAACCAGGCGATTGTGGGGATTACCATTGGCGCGGTGTCGGAGGCGTTGTTGCTGGCGGCCGAGGGTGGTGCGGACCCGGCGGCGGTTCGGGAGGCGTTGATGGGCGGTTTTGCCGGCAGTCGGATTCTGGAGTTGCACGGGCAGCGGATGATTGACCGGGATTTTGCCCCCGGGGCGCCGGCGCGGATTCAGTTGAAGGATTTGCGGATGATCCTGGATGAGGCCCGGGCCGAGGGGCTGACGCTTCCGCTGGCGCAGCAGACCCATAATGCCTATCGGTCGCTGGTGGCCAATGGCCATAGTGAGGTGGACCACAGTGGGTTGTTGCTGGAACTGGAGCACTTGAACGGAACGTTGCTGGGCTCGTCGCTGCCGGCGGCCAAGGGAAAGAAGGAATAAGCCATGCCACGCTTTGCTGCCAATCTTTCAATGCTGTTTACGGAAGTGCCGTTCCTGGAGCGCTTTGCCAAGGCTCGGGAAGCCGGTTTTGCCGGGGTGGAGTACTTGTTTCCCTATGACTGGCCAGCGGAGGAGTTGGCGGAGCGGCTGCAGGCCAATGGTCTGACTCAGGTGCTGTTCAACCTGCCGCCGGGAGACTGGGACGGCGGTGAGCGGGGCATTGCCTGTCTGCCGGGCCGGGAGGACGAGTTCCGGGCCGGGGTGGAGCAGGCCATTAAGTACGCTCGGGCCCTGGATTGCCGTCAGGTGAACTGTCTGGCGGGGCTGCAGCCGGAAGGGCTGGATGGTTTGATTGCCCGGGAAACGCTGGTGGCCAATGTGCGTTATGCGGCGGCCCGGCTGGCGGAGGAGGGCATGACGCTTTGCCTGGAGGCGATCAACTCCCGGGTGGACATGCCCGGTTTCCTGCTGGATACCTCCGACAAGGTAATCGCCGTGATCGAGGAGGTGGGGGCCGAGAATGTGCGCCTGCAGTACGATCTGTATCATATGCAGATTATGGAAGGCGATCTGATTCGCTCCGTGGAGCGTTTATTGCCCTGGATTGGCCATATACAGTTTGCTGACAACCCGGGACGTCACGAACCGGGCACCGGCGAGATCCATTTTGCCAATGTTTTCGCAGGCCTGGACCGACTGGGCTACGATGGATGGATGAGTGCGGAGTACCGCCCCTCAACCACCACGGAAAAGTCCCTGGGCTGGCTTGGGGCGGCTCAGCAAGCGTCGTAAAGGGCGACAGCCTCTTACAGGATCGTAACTGGCCGGTTTTTTGAGATCTCCGTACCCTGTTGCCATGAATAAAGTTGGCAGTGAACAACACTACTCAGGAGGGCCACCGGTGAAAGCACTGGTAATCGAAGATGATCAGGATGTAGCAAGCTACCTGTTGAAAGGACTTCGTGAATCCGATTTTGTGGTGGACCACGCGGCCGATGGCAAGGAAGGCATGATGATGGCCGCCAGCGAAGACTACGACATCATGATCGTGGATCGCATGCTGCCGGGTATGGATGGGCTGTCCATCATCAAGACGGTCCGAGCCACCGGTAACCAGACGCCCGTGATTATTCTCAGCGCTCTGGGCGATGTGGATGCCCGGGTCGAAGGCCTGCGGGGTGGCGGGGATGACTACCTGACCAAACCCTTCTCCTTTCATGAGTTGCTGGCACGGATTGAATCCCTGATTCGCCGCAACAAACAGACACCGGAGACCGAAACGGTGTTGAAAGTGGCGGATCTGGAAATGGACCTGCTGGCCCGGACGGTCAAGCGGGCGGGTAAGAACATCGATGTCCAGCCCCGTGAATTCCGTCTGCTGGAGTACCTGATGCGCAACGCTGGGCAGGTGGTGACCCGCACCATGCTGCTTGAGAAGGTCTGGGACTATCATTTTGACCCCCAGACCAATGTGATTGATGTGCACATCAGCCGTCTGCGGGCGAAGATTGACAAGGAGTTTGACACCCCGCTTCTGCAGACGATCCGGGGCGCGGGATACATGCTGCGTGAAACTGCTTAGTCAGCTCAGAACTTCCTCGTTCCAGTTAGCATTGTTGTACATGGTGGTGTTCGCCACCTCCGTGTTCATCCTGCTGGCCTTCATCTACTGGCGCACCGCCGGTTTCATGACCGCCCAGACCGACGAGACGATCGAAGCGGAAATCGCCGGTCTGGCGGAGCAGTATCGTAGTGGCGGGGTGAACGGGCTGATCACCATCATCCGGGAACGGGTGGCCCGGGACCCGAACGCCAAGTCCATTTACCTGCTCACCACCGACGATTCCCTGAAACTGGCCGGTAACCTGGAAACCTGGCCGGATGACAGTCGTGCTTCCGAGACAGGCTGGATCAACTTCACGCTCAACGAGTCGCTGGGCTGGACCGGCCCCGAACGCCTGGCCCGCGCCCGTATCTTTGAGGTGCAGGGTGGCCTGCGCTTGCTGGTGGGCCGCGATGTGGACGACCTGACCAACCTCAAGCGGGTGATAGAAGCCGCGATTAACTGGGGCATGGGTATTACCCTGGCCCTGGCGTTATTGGGCGGCTTCCTGATGAGCCGGAGCACCACCCGGCGTATTGAGGTTATCAACAATACCTCCCGTCGGATCATGAATGGCCACCTTTCTCTGCGTATTCCCACCCGGGGTACGGATGATGATTTCGACCAGCTGGCGGACAACCTGAACCAGATGCTGGACCGCATCGTCTACCTGATGGAAGGCATACGCCACGTTTCCGACAACATCGCCCATGATTTGCGTACGCCTTTGACGCGTCTGCGTAATCAACTGGAAAGCACCCTGATTACCGTCGACAACGACGAGGCCCGGGAGCACGTGGGCCGTGCTGTGGCCGAAGCGGATCAATTGCTGGCCACATTCAACGCCCTGTTGCGCATCGCCCGGCTGGAAACCCGGGGCAATACCGCTGATATGAAGCTGGTGGCGCTGGATGAGCTGGTGACCGACGCCTGCGAACTCTACGAGGCACTGTCTGAGGACAAGGAGCAGGAATTCCGGCAGCAGTTGACGACCGGTGTTCGAATTGAGGGCGACCGGGATCTGCTGTTCCAGATGATCAGCAACCTGATCGACAACGCCATCAAGTACACCCCTGAGCACGGCCTGATTGAGGTAGTGGTGCGCCTGGATGGCCCGGATGCCGTATTCGAGGTGAAAGACTCTGGTATTGGCGTTCCAGACGATGAAAAAGACCAGGTCTTCCAGCGTTTTTACCGGGTGGGCAAAAGCCGCTCACTGCCCGGTAACGGCCTGGGCCTGAGCCTGGTCAGTGCTGTGGCGGAAATTCATCAGGGCCAGATTCTGCTGAGTGATACCCATCCGGGTGAAGAGAAGCCGGGGCTGACCGTGACGGTACGCCTGCCCGCATACTCCGGCTCCAGGAAACGGATCAAGGCGACCCGACCGGAAACCACCGACGAAAGCGAGAAAGCCTGATCTGAAGCCGGTCTTTCTCGCCTTGAAGTCGCCACTGCCAGGCCATTGCAAATGCCGCGATGTTGTGGCGGTTCAAGCGGCTGGTGACCCCAAGGTTATCGAGAGTGAAGCCCAGGGCATCCACGCCCCTCAGTGCCAGCTCCAGCATGTCTTTTTTGTTCATCAATGGAAGTCTCCGTTCTTGCGAAAACGTAATTCTCAGGCCACGGCGCTGTAATTCCAAGTATGGATAATGAACTTTGTAGATTCGGAGGCAAGTGGTCAATTCGCTTGCCTCTCACTCCCGCACAGCGCTAGCCTTACCCCGTTACTTACGGGGTTTTTTTATGCCCTCAGAACTCACCTACCTTCAGCGCACATTATGGATACGAACGTAATTACACCGGCGGGGTATGCCGAGCTCCAGCAGGAACTGGATGATCTCTGGCGGAAGGAGCGGCCGGAAGTGACTAAAAAGGTCCAGTGGGCCGCCAGTTTGGGTGATCGTTCGGAGAACGCGGATTATCAGTACAACAAAAAGCGTCTCCGGGAGATTGATCGCCGGGTCAGGTACCTGCGCAACCGTTTGTCAAAGCTCCGTGTCGTGGAGTACAGCCCCGCTCAGGAGGGCAAAGCCTTCTTTGGTGCGTGGGTGACCCTGGTGGACGAAAACGATGACAGGCTGACGTTTCGGATCGTTGGCCCCGATGAGATCTACGGCAAAAAGGACTATGTGTCTGTGCATGCGCCCGTAGTAAAAGCATGCCTGGGTAAAAGCGTCGGGGAAGAAATTGTCGTCAGAACCCCCGATTCGTCAAAAGTTTGGGAAATCGACGAGATTACCTACCGACAGGATTGAAAGCGCCCGGCAGGGGCGCCACCTACCGATCAGGCAGCAACTGTACCGTCAATTGCTGGCTTGTTCAGCACGTCCTCGTAGAAAAAAGTCAGGGCCTGGCTGGCCTGGTTCATTCTCGCTCGGGACAGGCGGATCTTGTCCCGCAGGTAGGCGAGGAACTGCTGCTGGGCTTCGTCGGCCAGTTCGTCCGGGTCTTTCAGATCGTGAAACAGCACAAAGCGGCTGATCCAGTGCAGGTAAGTCTGCTGTGTTCGCTGGTTCAACTGGCGTTGGTTAATGGCGGTTTCGACTTCGCGAACCATGCCGGGACGTGACTGATCGAGGGCTTCCGTGATTCCCATGATGAAAACTCTTGTGAATTTTATTGTTGTATTATGGCGCGCAGAATATGACAAACGCTTTACCGTTGCAAAGTCCCCGGGGGCAGACCTTGGGTGTAGGCTTCAGTGGGCTTGATCCGGGTCAAAAGGGGGTGACACAGACCCATCTAGAGTGAGAGGGTGTTAAGTGTGTTCAGGACGCCAAGGGAGAAACCGATTATGTCTCTGGAAAAACACGACCTGCTTCATGAATTGCCGAATTCAAAAGACACCATTCATGAGCTGAAAACCAAAGATAATCACTTTGCCAAGCTGTTTGAGGAATACCACGAGGTAGACCACGAGGTGTATCGCATTGAGAACGGGACCGAGCACGCCTCCGACGAATACTTGGAAGAACGGAAAAAGGTTCGCCTGAACCTCAAGGATCAGCTGTACGCGATGGTTCGTGATTACGAGGCCGCACAGGCCAGCTGATGAACGTGCCCGGGGCCTGCTAGAACACGCCCCGGGAAACCGTTGATGGATTGCTAAAAGGCAAGGGACGATGCCGCTTCTTACCCTGCTCAGCCCCGGCTCACGGGCGCTGTCTTCCGCTTTTTTATGGCTTTTTCTCTATGGGCTGTTTCCGTCGGCTAATGCCGCTCAGCCGCCGGCTGTACCCCTGGCAAACCGCTATGATCAGAACGTTGATCTGAGAAATTACTGGCTCAGTGAAAAGCTTGATGGTGTGCGCGCCTATTGGGATGGGGAGCGATTGTGGTCCCGCGGTGGTCACCAATACCAGGCGCCGGACTGGTTCACCGACCCATTACCCGCCCGCCCCCTTGATGGGGAACTCTGGGCCGGCCGGGGCCAGTTTGCCCGCTTATCCGGCATTGTCCGCAAAGCCCATCCCGTTGATGCAGAGTGGCGACAGGTCCGTTTTCATGTGTTTGATATGCCCGCCGACGGCGCGCCGTTTTCAGAACGCTACCGGCAGTTGAAGGCGTTGGTGAACGAAGCGGGCTTTGAGCACCTGGTGCTGGTTGTGCAGAAGCCGGTAGGCAGCCATCAGGCCTTGATGGACAAGCTTGACGCCATCGTGGCAAAAGGTGGTGAAGGCTTGATGCTCAAGCGTACCGACAGCCTGTATCAGGCCGGTCGTTCAGACGATCTGCTGAAAGTGAAACGCTACCAGGATGCAGAGGCCAGGGTGGTGGGCCATACGGCAGGCCAGGGGAAATACGCGGGCATGCTTGGAGCGTTGGAGGTCGAGCTGGCGGATGGTCGTGCATTGCGTATCGGCACCGGTTTCAGCGATCAGCAACGTCGCCACCCGCCGGCAGTGGGCAGCACCATTACCTTCCGGTACCGGGGCCTGACGTCCACCGGCCTGCCCAGGTTCGCCAGCTTCCTGAGGATACGCAATGACGAACCCGGGCAGGCTGCGGGTGTTACTGAACCGTCTCCTGCTCACCGAAGCGGTCGGTAAACAGTGCCGATGACAGGTAGCGTTCGGCGGAATCCGGCAGCACTACCACGATATTCTTGCCCTTATATTCCGGCTTCTGGCTGATGCGCACCGCAGCTTCCACGGCGGCGCCACAGGAGATGCCGCAGAGAATGCCTTCTTCCTGCATGAGTCGGTGGGCCATGGCCATGGCATCTTCGTTGCTGATGGTCTGCACCTCGTCCACCAGGTCCAGATCCAGGTTTTTCGGCACAAAACCGGCCCCGATGCCCTGAATCTTATGGGGTGAAGGCTGAGGATCTTCCCCACGCAGTACCTGGCTGATCACCGGCGAGTCCGATGGCTCCACCGCCACGCTGGTAATGTCCTTGCCACAGGTCTTCTTGATGTAGCGGGAAACCCCGGTGAGGGTGCCGCCTGTGCCCACGCCGCCGACAAAGATATCGATCTCACCGCCGGTGTCCTTCCAGATTTCCGGACCGGTGGTTTCTTCGTGAATGCGGGGGTTTGCCGGGTTTTCAAACTGCTGGGGCAGGAAGTGATTGTCCGGATCGGCCGCCACCAGTTCCTCGGCCTTGGCAATGGCGCCGGCCATGCCTTTGGCTGGTTCCGTCAGCACCAGTTCAGCGCCCAGGGCTTTCAGGACCTTGCGGCGCTCCAGACTCATGGACGAGGGCATGGTCAGGATCAGTTTGTAGTCCCGCGCCGCTGCCACAAAGGCCAGTGCGATGCCGGTGTTACCACTGGTGGGTTCGACAATGGTCATGCCCGGTTTCAGGACGCCGCGCTGTTCAGCGTCCCAGATCATGGCGGCGCCAATGCGGCATTTTACCGAATAAGCCGGGTTGCGGCCTTCGATCTTGGCCCAGATGGTGGCGCCATTGTTTACCCGGTTCAGTCGGACCAGAGGCGTGTTACCAATGGACAGAGAGTTGTCATCGTAGATCCGCTTCATGTTCGGCTCCTTCAGTGATTGGTTGTGTGATGCTGCCCGCCATTGGCCTGAACGGTCTCAAGCCGGTTCCGACCATTGTGTTTGGCCCGATACAGGGCCTGGTCTGCCAGCCGCAGGAATCGGGCCGGGGAACTGTCGGGGCCGGGCAATCCATAAGCCAGGCCAATGCTGACGGTCAGGTGTATGCAATCTTCCTGATCCTTATGATGATAGCTGGCCACGGCCTGGCGGTAACTTTCAAGGCGATTGATGATCTCGGGCAGGCTGCGGTAACTGGTGAAAATCACAAACTCCTCGCCGCCAAAGCGCGCCAGCCGGTCTGTGTCGCGCCGGAAATGCTCACGCATGAGAGCCGTCAGGGCTTTCAGACATTGGTCGCCAACTTCGTGGCCGCGGCTGTCGTTGATCTTTTTGAACAGGTCGGCGTCAACCATGGCAACGGCAAAGCCCTGCTGGTGTCGCTGGCACCACTGGAAGCTCTTGGGAAACTCGCGGTCGAAGAATGTGCGGTTGCCCAGCCCGGTCAGGTTATCGGTAACGCTCAGGTAGGAGAGTGCCTCGTTGGCCGTGGCCAGCTCGCGGTTCAGGTGGCCAAGCTTGCGATTCCAGTAGAACAACAGGGTGGTGATCACCAGGCCAGCGAGGAGAACCTGCCAGAGCAGGGTATAGTCAACCTGCTCCTTGATTTCCACATTGCGCCAGGTTCGCTCAAGCTGGTCCCGCTCTTCGGCCGTCAGGCTGGCCACCAGTTGCTGCATGATCCCCTGGAGCATCGGCTCGTCGTTCCGGGTGGCGACGGACAGGGACCAGTCAGCCGGTACCCGGCCAATCACCTTGAGATCGGCCAGTCCCATGGATTGCATGTAATAGCTGGCGGTGGCCAGGGTGGTGATGTAGCCCGCCAGGTCACCGTTTTGCAGTTGCCTCAAGCCTTCCTGCTCAGAGTTTACCGTCACCAGGTTCAGTGAGGGGTTCCGCCTTTCCAGGAGTTCGGCAAAGGCATAGCCTTCAACAATACCTACTGGTTCCTCTCCCAGTTCGCTCAGCCTCTGGATGAAAGGGGCACTGATGCGGCCGACAACCACATTGGGCACTTCCAGGTAGGGGGATGTGAAGTCCAGATAACTCAGCCGGTTTGGCGTCTGCATGGCGAGGGGGAACATATCGCACCGCCGGCTTTTGGCCGCCTCGACGGCCTCTGGCCAGCTGTCGGTCTCTACCAGCCGGAAGCTCAGCTCGCCACGCTTGCTGAACAGCGTCAGGGCGTCTGACGCCAAACCAACGTGCTTGCCATCTTGGATGCCTTCCAGCGGCATCCAGGCCGGGTCGGCGCAAAAGGTGATTTCCCGGTTTCGCTGGTCCAGCCAGCGTTGTTGTTCTTTGGTCCACTCAAAGTCCGGGGCCGATTTGTCCAGGTAGGGGAGACTGGCGCCCAGCCAGCGGTTTTCAATGACCTGTTCTTCGGTGGGGGTGATGCTGGCCAGGCCCTGGTTGAGGATGTCCGCCAGGGGCGACAGGGAGGGGCGCACGCCAAAGCGGAGATCTTCGCCGGCCATGCCGGGTAGCTTGAACTCGCCGGCAATCCGGGCGCCACTGATGCCCAGTTGCCGGATCCAGTAGTTGCCCGAATGCAGGGCGGTGATGACAGCATCGACATCGCCTTCTCTCAAGGCCTGCATCATGGATTGCTGCGAGTCGTAAGCGTAGATGCCGGAATCGCCCAGAATCTCTCGTACCGTGTCTTCGTAGTAGATGCCTGAGCCCAGGGCCACCCGGTATTCTTTGAGATCTTTAACGTCGGAGTAGTTCAGGGTGTCGTCCAGCGTGAAGACCACGTTGGGAATGACATGATACGGCCGGGTGAAGCGGGCAAAGGTTTCCCGTTCGGGGCGATAGGACATATTGGCCAGGATGTCGATCTCGCCGTGCTTGAGCATGTCAATCAACTCGGTCCATTGTGCCTGGACCGGGATAACCTGAATGCCGGTCAGGTCGGCCAGGCGGTTCATGACATCAACACTGAGGCCCAGAACCCGTCCGCCGTCAGCGAAACTGAAGGGCGCGTAGTCTTCCATGAATCCCACCCGCAAGGGCCCCAGGCCGGACAGGTACTGTTGTTGCCGCGCAGTGATTGGCAGGTTGCCCATGGTGGTTACCTGGGTTCCGCCGAATTCCTGCCAGCGTTGCAGAAGATTGTCGATGCGGGTTTGGGGAATGGCATCCAGAGCCTGCTGGATTTCCTGTAACAGTTCTGGGTTGCCGACGCGTACGCCAATGCGGAAATCCTCTTCCGAGTAGCGGTCCAACGGGGCGGGGCCATTGAGCTCCAGGAAGCGAAAGCCACTCTTGTTGGCCAGGTAGTCCAGGGTCAGGCGGGGACCGACGGCAGCGTCGATCCAGCCAAAAGCCAGGGCCGCCACGAGGCTGGGGAGCGAGTCGTAGTGGTTAAGCTTGAGACCGGCTTCCGCCAGTTCACGGCTATAGAACACATCTTCCACGACGCCCAGGCGCAGGCCTTGCAGATCGGACAGTGTCTGTACCGGAGGCAGAGGAAGCTCACTATCCTGCATCAGGTAAATTTCGCGGGTGTGATAAGGGGTGGTGAACAGAATTTTCTCGGCCCGGTCCGGACGCCAGGAGATGCCGTCGATGGCATCCAGGTCGCCGCGCAGGAAGGCTGCGTAGATGTCTGGCCAGCTCCCGGCCCGGAAATCAAAACGCAGGTTGCTGTGCTTCTCGACCAGCCTCAGGACATCGATGGAAAAACCAGTGGGTTGGCGGCCTTCAAAAAAGGTGTAAGGTTCGTTATCGGCGACCACACCAATGGTGACCACGTGGGGCGCCTCTGGCTGTGCCTCAGCCTGCGCCGGAAGCGCAAGAATCGCAGTCAAAGCGACCATAACAACCAGAAACAGGCCGAAAATGGTGCTTAACTGGCGATCTGGAGTGGGCTGGCAGACTGGCAAAATGACGTTTCCATGTGGTCGGTTTGTCCATTGTAGTTGCAGATCTTACCTGCAGGCAGTCCAATATGGCCAGATTTGGGACATCTGAGAGGACTCTATCCCGGTCCCGGCCAACGAAATACAGGAGTACTGTTGTGAGCGACACGAACATTGACTGGCAAACCACCCCCGCTGCCCTGTGGCGCCGTCATCGTTCCGGACTGCGGGCCATTCGCCGGCTCGACCCGGTTGATTGGTCGGATCTCACGGGCATTGATCGCCAGAAACAGGCGCTGGCCCGCAACACCGAGCGCTTCCTGGCCGGGGAGCCTTCCAATAACGCCCTGCTCTGGGGCTCCCGGGGCACGGGTAAGTCGTCACTGATCAAGGCGCTGCTGAACCGTTATCAGGAACGGGGACTACGGATGATCGAGGTAGACAAGGACGATCTGGTGAATCTCCCGGAGATTGTGGATGACATCTGTGAGCTGCCCTTCCGGTTCGTGATTTATTGCGATGATCTTTCGTTCGATGTGGGCGAGTCCGGTTACAAGGCGCTGAAGAGTGTGCTGGAGGGCTCTCTGGAATTACCGCCGGAGAACGTCCGGGTCTACGCCACTTCCAATCGCCGGCACCTGATGCCCGAGTTCATGAACGACAATGTGAACAGTGAAGTGCGCGGTGGCGAGTTGCACCCGGCGGAGGCGATCGAGGAACAGGTGTCGCTGGCGGATCGTTTCGGGTTGCAGCTGTCTTTTTACCCCTTTTCCAAGGATATCTACCTGCAGGCGGTGGACGCGCTATTTCCGAACGTGCCTGACCGGCGGGAATTGCATCTTGAGGCCGTGCGGTTTGCCACTGGCAAGGGTGTTCGTAACGGGCGTACCGCCCAGCAGTTTTACCGGCAGTACGCCGGCGACCCCAGGTTTTGCTGAGGCCGCCGACGCTGCCTGAAACATCGCAGCGGACTACTGGTGTTTGGCCATACGGATAAAACGGTAGTGAATCCGTCGTACCCCGAGGAAAACCAGCGTCATGATGACCGGAATGCTGATACCCAGGGCCAGCGGTTCATTGAACTGCACGCCCGACTCCTGCAGGGCGTCCATGGCCAGTTTCAGCAGGCTGATGAGGTAGTAAGAGATGACCACCACAGAAAAACCTTCGACGGTGTGCTGCATCATCAACTGAATGCGTGAACGCCGGTCCATGGAGCTGAGTAACTGCTGGTTCTGGCTCTGGATGGCCAGGTCCACCCGCGTGCGCATCATCTCGGACGCCCGGTCGACCCGGCGGGACAGGTCTTCAAGCCGATCGCCAACCGCTTCACAGGTTTCCACAGCGGGCGTGAGCCGGCGGGTCATGAATTCGTGGAAGGTCAGGTGCCCCGAGAGCTCGTCTTCGCGCAGCTCCTCCAGCCGCGTCAGTACCATGCGGTGGTAGGCCCGGGTGGCGGCAAAGCGGAAGGTTGAATGGGCGCGGAAGGCTTCGATCCGGGCTGCGATGTGCGTCAGTTGGCCCAGAATGGCCTGTTCGTCCGGTGAATTATTGTCTGCCAGCGATTGCGTGATCTCTGACATCTGCTGATCCATGGCGTTGAGTTCCGGCGTAATTTGCCGCGCCAGCGGCAAGGCCAGCAGGGCCATGAGCCGATAGGTCTCGATTTCCATCAGGCGCTGGACCAGACGACCGAGCTGGCTGTTCGACATGTCGTGATTAAGCACCATGAAACGCCCGAAACCGTCACTGTGCAGCTGGAAAGAGCCCAGGATGCGGGCCGCACCTTCCATCGGGCTGCTGCCCACCAACCGCATGCCCTCGAAATGTTTGCGCATGAAAGCAAGCTCGCTGCGGGCGTCCCGTGAGGAAGGTTTAACGTCTACGTGAAAAGCCGCCACGATGGTGCCGGCCAGTTCATTGAGCCAGCCGGGCGGCAGCAGGCTCAAGCCAGTTTCGGCAAAGGGGTCGGCGCTGGATTCTGCCAGGTTGGTGAAAGTGTAGGTGGCAAACTCCATGTGCACTTCGCGGCGTATGCGCAGGTTGCCCAGGGTGTGCTCGTAGCAACTGACCTCTTCTTCTGGCCAGGGCTCTCCTAACAGGCGATGCAGTTTCTGGAGGTGCCTGAACTGTTCATCACGTTGTTCCCGGGAGGTCAGCACCGCGATGTGGGTAATCCGGGCGTGGGTCGGGATCACCTGGAACGGCCGGGAATGAAGTTCCCGGTACAGGTCTTCACGCAACGGATGGACGTCCAGGGAGGCCAGTTGGTTGGGCACGATACGGTCCTTGCCATGTCAGGGTTTGCCGAATCATAGCGTGAAAAAGACCGGCTTACCCAGCCGGGAAGCGGAATTGGTTCTAAGGTAGGACGTCGGGTTGGTCCTTATGGCGGATTGTCAGTAGTGTCATTCCGTCAGTTTGGCGTACACTTGTACGCCCATTTGTAGCTCCTGAGAAAAGCAGTATGGCAGTGTTGAGAAAAGTATTGGCCTGGGTCAGCGTACCGGTGATTTGTATGCTGGCCCTGGTGTTGTATCTGGCCCGTCCATTCAATCCGGATAACAACCGTTTGCTGGGACTGGTGGTTGCACGCACAGGACGATTTTTCCTGGGCATGGATCGGCCGCTGGAAGGGGGTGACAACATTCCCCGGGACCGGCCCACCGTGGTGATTGCCAACCACCAGCAGAACGACGATCTGTTTATCATGGCGGATCTGCTGCCACCCCGCACGGTAACCGTGGGCAAAGTGTCATTGGTCTGGACGCCCTTTTTCGGCCAGGTGTTCTGGCTGGGCGGTAATATCATCCTGAACCGGGGTGATCAGCAAAAAGCCGTGGCGGCCATGCGGGCCACCACCGATGCCATTCGTCGTGAGCATAAGAGCATCTGGGTCTTCCCGGAAGGCACCCGAAGCCGTGGCCGTGGGCTGGGCAAGTTCAAGAAAGGGGCGTTCCATACCGCCATTGCTGCCGGCGCTCCCATTACCATGGTTTGTGCCGCACCATACAAAGGTGAGTCCCGGGGCTGGATGGGGCGCCGGAAGGCCGTGCCCGTTCGCGTGTTGCCCCCGATCGAGACTGCGGGCATGAGTTCCAGTGATGTGCCAGAACTGATGGCCCGCTGCCGGGAGCAGATGGCCGAGGCCATCGACGGTCTTGCTTGAAGGGACGGCCAAAACCGGGCAGTCTGCTGACAGGACAATTTTGGTGTGGTGAAGAATGAGCGCGATGAAAGGGATGAATAAAGGCGGGTGCCCGGCATGATTGCACCTGTCACTGCTGTATTCGCGGCCGTTACCGGCCTGCTTCTGCTGGTGCTGTCTGCCCAGGTGGTGAAATACCGGATCAAGTACCGCCAGGGACTGGGCGTAGCGGACGACCCGGAATTTGAAGCGGCGGTGCGAGCCCACGCCAATCTGATCGAATACGCTCCGCTGGGCCTGATTATGCTGGGCATTGCGGAAGTCAACGGCGTTGCCGCAACCCTCATCTATTGGACCGGTATGGCTCTGGTGGTCGGACGTATCCTGCATGCCTGGGGTATGATCAATGGCAAGGGCCAGCCCCACAAGGCCCGTATGGTGGGCATTCTGCTGACCTGGCTGGCGATCCTCGTTGCGGCTGGGCTGCTGTTGTGGAATGTCTGGCAGGTGTACGGCTGACCCCGCCATTACGCCTATAGCGGGGCGTTCAAGGATGAATACGGAGGGCAGTGAGGGCTTATGCTGATTATCCCCGCAGAGAATTCCGTTGATTGGCGCAAGCCTCCCTGGGTCACCCTGGGCCTGATGCTGGCCTGTGTGCTGGTGTTCCTGTTCTATCAAGGGGACGACGACCGCAAGATGCAGGCGGCGCTGGAGCAGTATCTGGAAACGGATCTGCTGGTTCTGGAAGCGCCGGCTTACGAGGATTACCTGGAACGGGAAGTCCGCTTTGAAGAACGCCAGGAACGGCTTCAGGATCTCCAGGAATTCCAGTCCCTGCGCCAGGATAATGAAGAAGTCTGGCAGGCGCTGGCGCTGCTCACCGACCGCGATTTCTACCAATACCTGCAAGACAACGAAAGCCTGATCTGGACGCCTGCCGAGCGCCGGTATTGGCTGGAACACCGGAGCGCGGTCGAACAACAGTGGTTGTCCCGCATTAGTACCTACCAGCTTGGCTTGGTGCCCGGTGAATTAACGCCCTACACACTGATTACATACCAGTTCCTGCATGGTGGCTGGGGCCATATCATCGGCAACCTGGTGTTTCTGTTCCTGCTTGGGTTTACCGTGGAGAAAGCGCTGGGGCCGGCCCGGTACCTGGTGGCCTATCTGCTGTGTGGGGCATTGTCAGGCCTGGTCTTTACCGCCTTCTCCATGGGCAGTCACGTTCCCCTGGTAGGGGCCTCGGGTTCCATTTCCGGCCTGATGGGCATGTACGTGGCCATTTATGGTCTGCAGAAGATCCGGTTCTTCGTGTTCCTCGGGGTGTACTTCAATTATTTCCGGGCGCCCGCTCTGGCCATACTGCCGGTGTGGCTGGGCAAGGAGATTTACGATTACTGGTTTGCCGGTGCCACCGGGATTGCCTACATGGCCCACGCGGGCGGCTTGCTGGCCGGTGCTGGCCTGGTGGCAGCGTTTGGCAAAAGCTGGCTGCAGGTTCGCCAGGAATTCTTTGAACCGGAACAGGAGGAGGTAGACGCCCGTTTCACCAGCGCCTATGCCCAGGCCATGGCCAGCATCGGCCGTATGGAGTTTGACCTGGCCCGGCGCCAGTTCCAGGCGCTGTATGAGCAGTATCCCGACCGACCCATTCTGCTGGACCACCTCTACCAGCTGGCCAAACTCCGGCCGGACCAGCCAGCCTACCGCCAACGGGCCCGGGAACGGATGAGCGATGCCCTTGCCCATCGCCAACCGGAAAAAATGGTGCAGACCTGGCAGGAATACCTGAAAGAGGGCGAGCCCTATCATCCCCTGGCAGCGGACGACCATAACCGCGTGCTGTTTGCCAGTCTCAAGCAGCAGGACATGAAGACCGCGGAAAAGGCGTTCGAGCGCCTGCGCCAGACTGCCGGGCCGGAAGTGACGGAAGAGGCGTGTCGGTTACTGATTGCCGAGTTTGAAAAGCTGCAACTCGGCTCCAAGGCCAGCCACTACCGCCACATGCTGCAGGGAACGGTCTAGTGTCCCGTCTGGCTAATTCCTTAACCTACTGCAAGCCCTTCGGGAGTTTCTGAAAAGCCGAATAGCGTCGTTCTGCTGTCTCGATTTGGAACCACCAAGTCTTCACCAGCACGCCTAGCTCTTCGGCTTTTCAGAATCTCAGTAGGCTAAGGAATTAGCCAGACGGGACACTAGTCAGGCACCTGGAACGTTGCCCGGGGGCCTTTCAACGGCTGATGCTGCTCAGCCTGTTCCA
>ERZ1673960.51-NODE-51-length-38976-cov-812.984147_pt1 | contig 38976 bp, 31 predicted proteins | sample MGYA00580190_ERZ1673960 | MGnify/ENA primary metagenome ERZ1673960 (study PRJEB41334, sample SAMN05608106) | rock metagenome | biome: terrestrial subsurface; feature: shale formation; material: shale | place: USA: Pennsylvania ...
CTTTTGACGATGTAGCAGGAATAAAAAGGCGCGTTCTGGCTGTAGATCCGCTGCCGTCGCACAAACACCGCAGGATGCCGGGCCAGAGCGTCCAGCTGCCGCCACTGCTGCCAGGGAAGCCCCTTGGGCAAGCACCCGGCAGCCAGGGAGCATTCCGAGACTGCATTAACACTAACTTGATACGTCTGCGCGCCATCCATGCTTTTCTCCACCGCCTCCGTTACACGATGTAACACGTCGATGGAAAAATCCAATATCAACTCACCATTAAACTGGTACTCGTTATGCCCATTGATTCTTGCCTGAATCAACGAGCCAGTGAATAACGACTCACATAGACGCGCTCGGCAGGTTAGGCCGCGAAACCTGTCGAAGAGCCTCAATTAACTCGCTGGCCGCGTACTGGTTCTCCGATCTGGCTTTGCCGGAATTGGTGGTGTGCTCCACGATATCGTGCATCCCGATCATTCCCATGACCTCGCCCTGGCCATTCAGAACCGGCACCCGACGCACCTGCGACTGGCTCATCATCTTCAGAACATCGTGAATGTCGTCTTCGGGATGGCAAACATGACACTGCTTATTGGCAATCAGGTCAGACGCTTTCATTTCCCACAGTGGTTTATGTTGCAACGTGGCCGCCATGGCAATGTCCCGGTCGGTAACGACGCCCTTCAACTGTTTGCGCTCGTCAATGATCGGTACGATGCCAAGGTCGTTTTCCCACATGGTCCTGGCCAGATCATCCAGGGTGCTGTCCTGGTCACAACAGGTGGCATTCTTATGCATAATCTCTGCTACGGACATCTCACATCCCTCCCCTTTTAGTTGCCGGACTTTCAGGCTAGCCCAACCCACCGGTCAAACTTTGACCAAAATCATGGTTACACCCTCATGCAACTTCGTGACAGGTTGACTGGCATCAAGCATGGCCGAATAGACGACAGATGGATCTTTACGAAGTGCGTATAATTTGCTCCAAACATTGAAAATGAGTTTTTGAACGAACATGTCTCGAACCGCGCCTTCGATCCAACGCTACCTGCTGACCCGAACGTTTTTGTTTTCGGCCATCGGTTTCATGATCCTGCTATTCGTATGCCGCCTGGCTTACGAAGCCAGCATCCGGGACAGCGCCGACCAAATCGCCGAATCGGTAGCGGAAAGTACGTTCAATTCCATGTATCTGGTCATGAGCCAGGGCTGGACGCGTGCCCAGCTCGAGCAGTTCATGGCCCAGCTTTCGTCCTCCAAGGACTCGGACGCCGCAATCGATGTCATGGTCTATCGCGGCGAGACAGTGGTCGATCTTTACGGTGAAATTGATCAGCCCAACATGGACAAACAGATTCGCGATGCCATGCGCACCGGCGAAGTTGTCCAGCGCAGCTTTGGCAACCAGCAGCGTTATCTCCACCCTCTCAAAGCCGAACAAATCTGCCTGCAATGCCACACCAACGCCTCCGTGGGCGATACGCTCGGTGTTATTGAGGTGGAGCAGGATCTCAGCAAGCAGATGGACATTGCCAGCCGCAACCTGCTGTATTACCTGTTGGTACTCTCGCCGCTCCCGATTCTGTTCGGCTTCTGGGCCGTCCGCTCAGTGGCATTCCGGGTCAATCACTCGGTTGACGAATTGAGCAAACGCATCAGGAAAGTCGAAACCCTGGAAGACCTGAGCCAGTTATCCCGCGACAACGAAGATCTGGGTTTCCGGGAGCTGAACCAGATCTTCGGACAGGTGGAAACCCTGGCCGACCGGCTTCAGGGCATCGCGGTGGACAAGGATCTTCTGGAGTTCGAGATTCGCCTGCTTGAGAAGTTCGTGATCACCTCAGAGGTGGTGCGCGACTGGCGGGAATACATCAACATGCTGATGCTGGATATCAACCAGGTGATTCAGATCTACACCATGTTCTCCATTTTCAAGGTGGATGACGAGGTCTTCGACCTGGAGATTTTCTGGCTGACAACGCCCTCCGACAACACCCGAAAAATGATGGAAAAAGCCATCCGGAAGCGCCTTGCGGGCAATGAGCATTTCGGCATTCCCGGTGAGGTAATCATCCATCATAACAGCGTCAGTACCGACAGCACCCCGCTGGAGCTTGAGCCGGCAGAAATCGAATTGCAGACCAAATCCCTGCTGGTGGAAACGCCCAAAATTGGCGGCATTGTCGGTATTGGTGTGCATGCCAGCATCGTCAAAGACAACACCAAGGTATTGGTGCTTGAGAGCATCCTGTCCACCTTGTTGAACGTGGTGGGCTCGGTGAAAGCCATCTACAAATACACGCGGGACCTGGAGTACTACGCCACCCGTGATCCGCTGACCAACCTCTACAACCAGCGCATGTTCTGGGAGTTGCTGGACTACGAGCTGGACCGCTGCCAGCGCCACGATTATCAGGTGGCCCTGCTGATGCTGGACCTGGACAACTTCAAGGCTATCAACGACGGCTACGGCCATGCCACCGGCGACAAACTCCTACGCCAGCTGTCCATAGAGCTGCAGAGCGTGCTGCGTACCGGCGACATCATCGCGCGTTACGGCGGTGATGAATTTGTCGTGGTGTTACCGGAAACCAGCCTGGAACACGCGGAACAGGTCAGTGAGCGACTCCTTCAGTGCATGCAGGATTTTTCACTGGAAACACGCAATGACGGCGTTGTTCGTGTCACCGGTTCCATTGGTGTTGGGCTGTTCCCGGAACACGCTGACAACCGGAAGGATCTGTTCATGTTCGTGGACAACCTGATGTATCGCTCCAAGAGCCAGGGCAAAAACCGCATCAGCCTGCCGCACAAGGAAGACGTGGCGGAAATCTTCAACGACCTGAACCAGAAAATGGTGCTGGTGAACGACGCCATCGAGAATCACAGCGTGGTACCGGTGTTCCAGCCCATTCAGCCCAACGGAGACGACCTGCCTGCCGTTGAGGTGCTCAGTCGGATCCAACTGCCTGACGATACCCTGATGACCGCCGGAGAATTCATCGAGATCGCCGAATCCATGGGCAAAGTACACCTGATGGATTACATCGTGATGGAGAAGGCCTTCGAACGGGTGCGCGATACCGGCTACCAGGGACTGCTGTTCATCAATCTGTCACCTCGATCAATACTGGTGCGCGACTTCCTGCAAACCCTGCATGAACTCACCGACCGCTACCAGTTGGACCGCAGCCGGATTGTGTTCGAGATTACCGAAAGGGATACCGTGAAAAACATGGGCCTGCTGGAAAACTTCGTGCGCAATCTCAAAGACGCCGGCTACCTGCTGGCCATTGACGACTTCGGCTCCGGCTTCTCGTCTTTCCACTACCTCAAGTACCTGCCGATTGATTTCGTGAAAATCGAAGGCGACTTCATCGCCAACATGGCTAACGATCCGCGGGATCTCGCCTTTGTGGTCAGCATCACGGACCTGGCCAAGAAACTGAAGCTGAAAACCGTGGCGGAGTTTGTGGAAAATGAGGATGTGCTGAACATGGTTCGGGAAGTGGGCATCGACTACGCCCAGGGCTTCCATGTGGGTCGCCCCAACCGGGAAATGCCAAACTTTGAGGTAAGTACGGCCTGACGTAAGGGCAAGCACGTCAGGTCACCAAACCTGCATTCCTGTTACACTGGGCCACCATCAATACCGGTTATACATGAGTGACCCAGAAGCAGCCCATGCAAGAGAACAGCCCTACTCCCGTCGCCCTGTCCCGTAAGTTCAGCATTGCCCCGATGATGGACTGGACAACGCCCCACTTCCGTTACTTTGCGCGGTTGCTGAGTCGCCATACCCTGCTTTATACGGAAATGGTCACCACCGGGGCCCTGATCCACGGCGACACAGAGCGTTTCCTGCGTTATCACGAAATAGAGCACCCTCTGGCACTGCAACTCGGTGGCAGCGACCCGGCGGAACTGGCCCATTGCGCACGGCTGGCCGAACAGTTCGGATTCGATGAGGTAAACCTGAACGTGGGCTGCCCCAGCGACCGGGTGCAGAACAACATGATCGGCGCCTGCCTGATGGCCTACCCGGACAAGGTGGCCGAAGGGGTGGCGGCCATGAAGGCGGCCACAAACTTGCCGGTAACCGTCAAACATCGCATTGGCATCGATGGCCGGGAGTCCTGGGACGAGCTGTGTGAGTTCATCGAGAAGGTGGCCGCCGCCGGCTGCCAGACATTCATCGTGCATGCCCGCATTGCAGTGCTCGAAGGCCTGAGCCCCAAGGAAAACCGGGACATTCCGCCGCTGAAATACGACTGGGTGTACCGTCTGAAAGAAAAATACCCGCACCTGGAAATCATCATCAACGGCGGCATCAAGACCTTCGACGAGTGCCACGAACACCTGCGCCATACCGATGGCGTAATGCTTGGCCGGGAGGCCTACCATAATCCGTGGCTGCTCGCCGGCGTGGACCCGGAATTTTTCGGCGAGCCAGCGCCTGTCACCAGTCGCCACGAGGCGTTGCGGGCCATGTTTCCGTTTATTGAAAAGGAACTCGAGCGCGGAGTGTTCCTGACTCACATTTCCCGGCATATCATGGGTCTGTTCCACGGCATGCCGGGCGGGCGACAATTCCGCCGGCACATCAGCGAGAACGCCTACAAACCCGGTAGCGGTCTGGACGTGATCGAGACCGCCTTGAGCAAGGTACGCGAACCACAAGGATAGAAGGCCGAATGACCAACAAGCTCGAACAACTCAAAAAAATGACCACCGTGGTGGCCGACACCGGCGACCTGGAGGCCATTGGTCACTGGCGCCCGCAGGATGCCACCACCAACCCATCGCTTCTGCTGAAAGCTGCCGCGTCGGAGGCCTACCGCCCGATGCTTGACAAGGCCGTTGCCCGGGCCATCCGGCACAGCGGCTCGGACCGTGAACAGTTATCCATCGCCACCGACACCCTGGCGGTGCTGGCGGGCAAGGAGATTCTGGGGCTGATTCCCGGCGTGGTTTCCACCGAAGTGGATGCCCGGCTGTCATTCGACACGGCCGCCACCCTGGAACGGGCCCGACGCCTGGTGGAACTTTATGATCATGAGGGCGTAGACACCAGCCGGGTGCTGATCAAGATCGCCTCCACCTGGGAAGGCATTCGTGCCGCCGAACAGCTGGAGAAAGAAGGTATCCGTTGCAACCTGACCCTGCTGTTTTCTTTTACACAGGCCGTTGCCGCCGCCCAGGCCGGCGCCCACTTGATCTCACCGTTTGTGGGCCGAATTCTGGACTGGCACCTGGCCAACAGCGGCCGTGACCAATTCCCCCCATCCGAAGACCCCGGTGTACAGTCTGTTAGCCGCATCTACAATTACTACAAGAGCAATGGCTTTGACACGGTAATCATGGGTGCCAGCTTCCGGAATACCGGGGAAATCGAGATGCTTGCCGGCTGTGACCGGCTGACCATCAGCCCGGCCTTGTTGCAGGCAATTAAGGACGATGAGGGCGAGCTGGCCCGACAGTTGGCACCGGACACCGCCAGCAGCGATGAGAACCCCGGACAATTGAATGAAAAAACCTTCCGCTGGCAGCTTAATGAAGATGCCATGGCCACTGAAAAGCTCGCGGAAGGCATTCGCAAATTCGCCGCGGACCAGATTGAACTGGAAAACCAGGTGCGCCAGTTAACCAACAACGCCGCCTGACCCACCCGTCAAACAGAGGCCTTTGTCATGATCGAACGCCTGAAACAGCTGTTTGCAGCACCGGAGGAAGAGCCGGTAGAACCCGACGCCCATCAACTGGCCGTGGCCGCCACAGCACTCATGGTGCAGCTTTCCCGTGTCGATAACGATGAGGACGAGCGTGAACTGGAGGTCATCGTCGATTGTGCCGTAAAGGCACACCAGATCACCCTGGAGGAAGCCCGGGATATCCTCGACGACGCCCTGAACCACGCCGAGGACGCCACCTCCCTGTACGAGTTCACCGGACGCATTAACGAATACCTGGATCAGGTACAAAAGCAGGCCCTGCTGACCAGCATCTGGCGGGTGGCACTGGCCGACGGCCGCATCGACAAGTACGAAGAACACCTTATTCGTCGGATGGCGGACCTGTTGCATCTTAATCATCGTGAGTACATGCAGGCCCGGCACCAGGCGGAAGACGCCGCCGACTAACCGGAGGAGAGTCCATGTTAGCCATTCTTCACCCTAATACCCCACTGGACAGCGATGCCTACCGCCAGACGCTTCATTACCTGGAAAACCTGCCGGGCGTGACCCTGCGGGTTCATGAGGTCCAGGGAGCCAGTCAGCGGCTGACCGAGATCTACCTGCTCGGCGACACCAAGCCTCTGGACAAAGAGGAGATCGAGGCGCTTCCGGCAGTGGAACGGGCAATTCGCATTTCCGAGGATTACCGCATCCTGGGTCGCCACAAGGACGACCACCGGCAAAGCGGATTCACCTACAACGGCGTTGAGTTCAGCCAGAACAACCTGAATATCTTTGCCGGCCTTTGCGCGGTGGACATACCCGACCATGTCGAAATGATGATGCGGGCGCTGGAAGACAATGGCGAAGTCTGTACCCGCATGGGCGCGTACAAGCCACGCACCAACCCCTACTCTTTCCAGGGACATGGCAAGGGCTGCCTGCCCTGGGTGTTTGAAAAAGCGGGTAAGCATGGCATCAAGGTGATCGCCATGGAGATCACTCACGAAAGCCACATCGAGGAAATCGACCACTGCCTGGAACAGTTGGGGCGCCCCACCGGCGTGATGCTTCAGGTAGGCACCCGCAACACCCAGAACTTCGAGCTGCTCAAGGCCATCGGCCGGCAAAGCACTTACCCGGTGCTGCTGAAGCGGGGCTTTGGCATCACACTGAACGAATCCCTCAATGCGGCCGAATACCTGGCCAGCGAAGGCAACGCCAACGTCATCTTCTGCCTGCGCGGCATGAAGACCGAGGCCGGCCAGCCCCATCGCAACATGGTGGATTTTGCCCACGTGCCAGCCGTCAAACGTCTGACCCGCATGCCAGTGTGTGTAGACCCATCCCATTCCGTGGGCAGCCGCGAACAGTCCCCGGACGGCATCCTGGATGTCATGCACGCCACCGCCCAGGGCGTGGTGGCCGGCGCCAACATGGTACTGGTGGACTTCCATCCGAAACCCGAGAAGGCGCTGGTGGATGGCCCACAGGCACTGCTGATGAACGAACTGCCAGCCTATCTTGAGGACATCCGCCTCTGTCATGAGACCTGGAAAAAACGCCAGGACATTTACCGGAAATTGAAAGGTACTGCCTCAGAATGATCGTTTACGGTCACCGGGGGGCCAAAGGCGAGGCCCCCGAAAACACCTTGCCAGCCTTTAACCATGCATATCGGCAGGGCATCCGGCACTTCGAGCTGGACCTGGTGCTCTCAAAAGATGGCATCCCGGTGCTGGTGCACGACCTGACGGTAGACCGCACCACCAGCCATAAAGGCAACGTCGGCAACTACAACGTGGCCGAACTGGCTGCCATGGATGCCCGCCGAAATGTTACCGGCTGGCCGACCCGAACCGGCATCCCCACGCTGGAACAGTTGCTGGATCAGTTTGCAGACATCGAGCACCTGCAACTGGAGGTCAAAAAAGACCGTGGCCGCCGACTGAACGTACTGTGTAACCGGCTGACCGAAATCATCCAGCGCCGCAACCTTTACCGCACCGTCGCGGTCACCTCCGCCGACACGCGGTTCCTCCGGGAAATCCGCCGACGCGACCGCAATATCCGTATCGGCCTGGTGGCAGAACGCAAAATCCCGAAACCGCTGACCCAGGCAAAACGCCTGAACTGTGAATACTTCTGCGCCAAGTGGAAGATCCTGAGTCGCAACATGGTCGATCAGGCACACCGGATGGACATGCACGTGTCCGCCTGGACCGTGAACCGGATTCACGACATGCTGAAACTCGAGGAAATGGGGGTGGACAGCGTGATCACGGACTTCCCGACCAGTACGCGCATGTACTTCGACAACCGGGCACAATCGCCGCTACTGCCGGCTCAGGAAGCCTCTCAGAGCCCGGAACCCGCCTGAGACGGCGGAACCGGGCGCGCTCTTATCGACCTGACTCAGAAAATCCGGTTCAGGCCATTGAGGGCCGCTACCCGGTAGGCTTCCGCCATGGTCGGGTAGTTAAAGGTGGTGTTGATGAAGTAATCCAGGGTATTGGCTTCACCCTCCTGATTCATGATGGCCTGGCCGATATGGACGATCTCGGCCGCCTGGTCACCAAAGCAGTGAATCCCCAGGATCTCCTTGGTGTCCGGATGGAACAGGATCTTCAGCATGCCCACGGACTCACCGGTAATCTGGGCGCGTGCCAGGTGCTTGAAGAAGGCCTTGCCAATTTCGTACGGCACTTTGGCCTCGGTCAGTTCCTGCTCGGTTTTGCCCACCGAGCTGATTTCCGGAATGGTGTAGATGCCGGTAGGCACGTCATCCACGAAACGGAAATACTCGTCTTCAGCAATATCGGAAGCCGCTGAACGGCCCTGGTCGTAGGCGGCACTGGCCAGACTTGGCCAACCGATCACATCCCCCACCGCGTAAATGTTCTCAACATCCGTGCGGTAGTGTTTGTCCACCGCCAGTTGGCCACGATTGTTGGGCTCCAGGCCAATGTTTTCCAGCCCCAGGTTGTCGGTGTTACCGCTGCGGCCTGCACACCACAGGAAGGCGTCGGCACGGATGCGCTTACCGGATTTCAGCGAGAGCACCACGCCGTGGTCGTCGCCCTGAACCGATTCGTACATTTCGTTGTGGCGAATCAGCACCCCGTTACTGCGGAGGTGATAACTCAAGGCATCCGAGATTTCGTCATCCAGGAACGACAGAATCCGACTGCCCGGATTGATTAGGTCTACCTTTACACCAAGGCCGGCAAAAATAGAGGCGTACTCGGAGCCGATTACCCCAGCACCGAAAATGATCAGTGTGCGCGGTGTGTGCGACAGATTCAGAATGGAGTCGGAGTTGTAAATGCGGTGATGGCGGAAATCGACATCGGGCGGAAGGAACGGCCGGGAACCGGTGGCCACGATCGCCTGCTTGAAATGCAGGGTCTCAATGGCCTTATTGCCGCGTACTTCGATACGGTTCTTGTCCAGAAAGGAAGCCCGGCCATTAATCAGATCAACCCGGTTACGGGCGTAGAAGCCGGTTCTCAGTTTTACCTGCTTGCCAATAACCTTCTGGGCGTTCTGCAGCACCCGGGGAAAGGAGAACCAGCGCGGCTCGCCAATATCCCGGAACATCTGGTTGGTGTTAAAGGTAATGATCTGTTTAACCGAATGCCGCAGTGCTTTGGAGGGAATGGTACCCCAGTGGGTACAGTTGCCGCCCACGGTTGGCTTGTCCTCGATAATGGCGACACGCTTGCCATGTTTCGTCGCATTCATGGCCGCCCCTTCACCGGCCGGGCCGGCTCCGATAACGACAACGTCGTAATGATGTTCTGCCATCTGCGCAGTCACTCCTTATGCACGTTGTAAATATTTTTCGTTTTTACTGCGTTGCTGCCGGGCCCCTTACTTTTCGACCCGGGTGGCGTCATAGGCCAGATCTTCCGGCTGGGCCTTGGCATCCGAAGTCTCTCGGCTGTCTTCACACTTCTGGGTGTCACCACCACAAATCTCACACGAGGTGCTGATACCGAGTGCACCAATACCACCACAGGTGCCGCTGATGGGCTTGCGCCCGCACATAACGCCAATAGACATCGCGGCGATCAGCAGCACCACGATAAAAAGAACCAGTAGAAAGGTACCCATCACTGCCCTCCGTTACTGAACCAGGTACGAGGAGAAGGCCGGGGTCTGATGCCCCTCAAAACCATCCTGTCCCCGCACGATAAAATACGCGGGAATGTTTTCCCGGGTCGCCAGCGCCATGGCTTTCTCAAGACCCATCACATTAAAGCCGGTGGCCAGCGCATCGGCGGTCATGCAGTCGTCTGCAATAACCGTTACCGACGCCACCGTGTGCGTTATTGGCTTACCGGTTTCCGGATCAATTGTATGGGAATAGCGGCGGCCTTCCGATTCGTAATAGTTACGATAATCGCCGGATGTCGCCATTGCCTTACTAGAAAGCGCAACCACGCTGTTCACATCCCTGGCGCCACCGTTGGGCTGTTCGATAGCCAGCTTCCAGGCCGAACCATCGGGTTTTCTGCCGTGCACCCGTACCTCACCGCCAATTTCCACAAGATAAGCATCTACACCCTGGCTGTCGAGGTAGCCGGCTACTGCGTCTACGCCGTAGCCCTTGGCAATTCCTGACAAATCAATGTACTGGGGCGGCGTTGCGCGAAGCGAGTGAGTCTGAGGGTCCAGCTCGATGTGTTCAGTGCCGGTTATCGCCAGCAATCGGGCCAGTTCTTCCGGGTCGGGTACGGTTTCCGGTCTGGCCTTGGGTCCAAACCCCCACAGGTTGACCAGTGGGCCAACCGTGACATCGAAAGCCCCACCCGTCATCTCGGAGACCTGGACCGCACGCTGGATCACCTCGAACAGAGGGGCGGACAGGCGCACCCACTCACTCTGGTCTTCTCTGGCGTTCAAGCGGGACAACTCGGAGTCCGGCTTCCAGGTCGACATGGCGTGGTCCACGGTGTTGAGGGTGTCCTCAATGCCCTGGGCCAGGGTCTGTAGGCGATCCTCATCTTCCGGCAAAACCACGTTTATGTGGTAGCGGGTGCCAAAGATACCATCGGAAATTTCCCAGATTTTTTCCTCGTCCTGAAACGAGCAACCCGCCAGGGCAGCCACAGCCAGCGCGATGATCACGCTGACTATGCCTACCCTGACGGGTTCCAACATGCGGGATGTCATTTGAGTAACTTATCCCCCGAAGTCATCCAGCATGATGTTCTCATCCTCAACGCCAAGATCCTTCAGCATCTTGATCACCGAGGAGTTCATGATGGGGGGCCCACACATGTAGTACTCGCAGTCTTCCGGAGCCGGGTGGTCCTTCAGATAGTTGTCGTACAGCACGTTATGGATAAAGCCGGTGGGGCCTTCCCAATTGTCATCCGGCAGCGCATCAGACAGGGCCACGTGCCACTCGAAGTTCTCGTTCTCTTCGGCCAGCATGTCGAAGTCTTCCACGTAGAACATCTCGCGACGACTACGTGCGCCATACCAGAAGCTGATCTTACGCTTGGAATTCAGGCGCTTGAGCTGGTCGAAGATGTGGGAGCGCATCGGCGCCATACCAGCACCACCACCCACGAACACCATCTCGTTGTCGGTGTCCTTGGCGAAGAATTCGCCGAACGGACCCATCACGGTGATCTTGTCACCCGGCTTCAGGTTGAATACATAACTGGACATGATGCCCGGGTTATGGTCAGTGCCCGGAGGCGGCGTGGCAATACGGATGTTGAACTTCAGTACGCCTTTCTCTTCCGGATAGTTGGCCATGGAGTAGGCACGGACGGTTTCTTCCTTGTTGACCGTACGCAGATTCCAGAGATCGAACTTGTCCCAGTCTTCGTGGAATTCTTCTTCGATCTTGAAGTCCTTGAAGCTGATATCGAACGGCGGGCACTCAAGCTGCACATAACCACCCGCGCGGAAGTCCACTTCCTCGCCTTCCGGCAGCTTCAGGACCAGCTCTTTGATGAAGGTGGCCACGTTGTGGTTGGACACCACTTCGCATTCCCACTTCTTCACGCCGAAGAACTCTTCCGGCACTTCCACTTTCATGTCCTGCTTAACCGGTACCTGGCAGGACAGGCGCCAGCCTTCCTTTTCTTCCCGGTTGGTGAAGTGGGTCTTCTCGGTTGGCAGCATGGCGCCACCACCGTCAAACACCTTGCACTTACACTGGGCACAGGTACCGCCGCCGCCACACGCGGAAGACAGGTAGATGCCGTTATTGGCCAGGGTGCCCAGCAGCTTGCCGCCGGCGGGCGTTTTGAGCGTATGCTCCGGATCGTCGTTGATCTCGATGGTCACATCACCGGTGCTTACCAGCTTGGAGCGGGCCGCGAGGATAACCGCGACCAGCGCCAGCACGATAACGGTGAACATGACCACGCCAAGAATAATTTCTGTACTCATGGTCTCGCCTTTTCGTTAAACCGTCTCACCGGATGGATTACAGGGAAATACCGGAGAAGGACATGAAGCCCAGAGACATCAGACCTACGGTAATGAAGGTGATGCCCAGGCCACGCAGACCTTCCGGAACATCGCTGTACTTGAGCTTCTCGCGGATACCCGCCAGGGCAATGATCGCCAGGGCCCAACCCAGACCGGCACCGAAGCCATAAACCAGACTCTCACCGAAGGTGTAGTCCCTCTCAACCATGAACAGCGACGCACCCAGGATGGCGCAGTTCACGGTAATCAGAGGCAGAAACACACCCAGCGCGGCGTAAAGCGCAGGAATGTACTTGTCCAGTATCATTTCCATGATCTGTACGATGGCGGCGATAACACCGATGTATGTCAGCAGGCCGAGGAAGCTCAGATCCACATTTGGCAGACCCGCCCATTCCAGGGCGCCTTCACGCAGGATGGTGTTGTACAGCAGGTTGTTGACCGGCACGGTGACGGTCAACACCACCACTACCGCAATCCCCAGGCCGGTGGCCGCTTCAATCTTCTTGGAGATCGCCAGGAAGGTACACATCCCCAGGAAGAAGGCCAGCGCCATGTTCTCAACAAAGACGGCCTTCAGGATCAGGCTGATATAGTGTTCCATCAGAAGGCCTCCTTAACTTTGTGAGCAGAGAGCTTGTAGTCCTTCTCTTCCACCTGTTCCGGCTTCCAGGTACGCAGACCCCAGATCGCCAGACCAATGATGAAGAACGCGCTCGGCGGCAGCAGCAGCAGACCGTTGGTCACGTACCAGCCACCCTCGTTCACTGACGGCAACAGAGTCACGCCGAACAGGGAACCGGCACCAAACAGTTCACGGAAGAACGCCACAAACAGCAGCATCACCGAATAGCCGAGGCCGTTGCCCACACCGTCCAGGAAACTCATGCCCGGGGTGTTGTTCATGGCGAAGCCTTCCGCACGCCCCATAACAATGCAGTTGGTGATGATCAGGCCCACAAACACTGACAGCTGTTTGGAGATCTCATAGGCATAGGCCTTGAGCACCTGGTCCACCACGATTACCAGGGAGGCAATGATGGTCATCTGCACGATGATCCGAATGCTGCCCGGAATCTGGGTTCGCACCAGCGAGACCGCCAGGTTCGAAAAAGCCGTTACCGCAATAACCGCCAGGCACATAACGATGGTCACGTTCATGCTGGTGGTTACCGCCAGCGCCGAACAGATACCCAGGATCTGCAGGGCGATCGGGTTGTTACTGAAAATCGGTTCGAAGAGAACCTCTTTGGCTGATACACCGGCCATGATCAGACCTCCCCTTCACGAAGTTTTTTCAGGAACGGGGCGAAGCCACGGTCACCCATCCAGTAATTGACGAGCTGCTGTACGCCACGGCTGGTCAGTGTCGCACCAGACAGAGCGTCTACCTTATGCTCCTTGTTCTTGGCGTCGGCATTTACACCACCTTTCACCAGTCGAATCTGCGGCTCGGTCGGATCGTCGGCATACAGCTCTTTGCCCTCCCACTGCTGCTTCCAGCTCGGGTTGTCCACTTCACCACCCAGGCCCGGGGTTTCCGCGTGGGAGTAAAAGCCCAGGCCTTCAATGGTGTTCAGGTCGCCTTCCAGTGCCATGAAACCATACAGTGTCGACCACAGACCGTAACCATGAATCGGAAGCACCACGCGCTTCAGCTCACCGTTTTCACTCAGCGTATACACCTTTGCCACGTTCGGGCGGCGTTTGATGCCAGCCTTATCTTCTGAAGGCGGGATATCCGTTGACATGGCGGGATCAGAGGCCGCCTTGTACATGTCGTACTTCATCGGGTCTTTAACGCCAACCGCTGACGGCTCGACGAATTCCCCGCTATCCAGATCGACCAGTCGAACATCGAAGCGCTCAAAGGTGCTTTCGATCTCATCGGCGCTGGCGCCAGGCTCCAGCATGCCGGAGGCCGACAGAATATTGGTTTTGATATCCAGATTCTGGTTCTTGATTTGCGCCGGCCGCAGCGTCACCGCTGCGGTGGACACGACTACCGAGAATACAATACTCAGCACCAGCGCAACCATCACCGTTCTGGAGACGGTATCTTTTGCTTTAGCCACGAGCAAGCCTCCGTTTGATGTTGGCCTGAACCACGTAATGGTCCATCAGCGGTGCGAACAGGTTGGCGAACAGGATGGCCAGCATAATGCCTTCCGGGAACGCCGGGTTAATCACACGAATCAGCACAGTCATCACACCCACGAGGATGCCGAAGCACCAGCGACCGGTGTTGGTCATGGCTGCCGATACCGGATCGGTGGCCATGAACATCATGCCGAACGCAAAGCCGCCCATCACCAGGTGCCAATGGGGGCCCACGTTGAAGAACGGGTTGGTGTCGGAGCCAATTGCATTGAACAGCAACGCCGTGGCGATCATGCCGATCAGTACGCCACCAACAATGCGGTACGAGGCAATTTTCATCACCAGCAGGATCAGGCCGCCGATCAGGATTGCCAGAGTGGAGGTTTCACCCACGGAACCCTGAATGGTGCCGATGAACGCGTTCATCCAGCCAATCTGTTGCTGCAGCGCTTCGAGGCCGCCAGATGCCGCCCAGCTAAGCGCAGTCGCGCCACTGAAACCGTCAACTGCGGTCCACACCGTATCACCGGAAATCTGGGCCGGATAGGCAAAGTACAGGAAGGCACGACCCGTCAGTGCCGGGTTCAGGAAGTTCTTGCCGGTACCGCCGAATACTTCCTTACCGATTACCACACCAAAGGTAATACCCAGGGCCACCTGCCACAACGGGATGTCGGGCGGGCAGATCAGGGCAAACAGTACCGAGGTTACGAAGAAACCTTCGTTCACTTCGTGCTTGCGCACGGTGGCAAACAGCACTTCCCAGAAACCGCCAACCGCGAAGGTGACAAAGTAAATGGGCACGAAGTAGGCCATGCCGTAAACGAAATTGTCCCACCAGCCAGCACCAGCGCCGGTCACAGCCAGGGCCTGGATGAAGGCGGTACGCAGACCACCGTCAGCCACCATGGCGTCCGGGTTGGCAGCCAGGAAGCTATTGGCCTGGAAGCCGATGTTCCACATACCGAAGAACATGGCCGGGAAGGTACACAGCCACACCGTGATCATGATGCGCTTGAGATCCACGCCATCACGCACATGGGAGGTGGTGCCGGTTACGCTGCCAGGCGAATAGAAGATAGTGTCAACGGCTTCGTATAGCGCATACCAGCGCTCGTACTTGCCGCCTTTCTCAAAGTGATGCTCGATGCCATCGAGAAACTGTCTGATTGCCATCGTAGTTAGCCCTCGATCTCGATTCGGGTCAGGTTCTCACGGAGAATCGGACCGTATTCATATTTGCCGGGGCACACGAAGGTGCACAGCGCCAGATCTTCTTCGTCCAGCTCCAGGGCACCCAGTTTCTGTGCCATTTCGGTATCGCCAACAATCAGCGAACGCAACAGCTGGGTTGGCAGGATATCCAGGGGCATAACCGCTTCGTAGTTCCCGACAGGCACCATGGCCCGTTCACTACCATTGGTCGTGGTCGTAAAGTTGAACAGCTTGCCCGGATTCAGCTTGGACAGATAGATGTTCATCACAGAGAACTTGTTCGGGCCTGGAGACAACCAGCCCATGAACTCGCGCTTGGTGCCCTCTTCAAGTACCGACACCTGATTGGCGAAACGCCCCAGATAGGCACAGGGACCATCACCACGGCGACCACCGAATACGGAGCCGGAAATAGTGCGCACCTCACAGTCGGTCGCAATCTCACCATCCAGCAGTTCCGGAAGGCTGGCGCCCAGACGGGTGCGAACCAGACGAGGCTTCAGGGCTTTCGGGCCACCGATAGCAACGATACGCTCAACTGGCAGTTCACCGTTTTCAAACAGCTTGGCGATGTCGATCACGTCCTGGTAGTTGATCGACCAGACCATTTTATTACCAACAACCGGATCCAGGTAATGGATGTGGGTACCCACATTGCCTGCCGGATGCACACCGTCGAACTGATGCACTTCGATAGCGTCTGACTTGGGCACAGGCACATCAGAGCCGGGCTTGCCAGTCACGAATACCTTGCCGTTGGTGAGGCGGGTCAGAATATTAAGACCCTGTTCAAAGGCCTTGGCATTGTCGCCAATGATCACCGTCGGATCCGCCGCCAGCGGATTGGTGTCCATTACGGAAACAAAAATCGAGTTGGGCGTGGAATCAATTTCCGGGACCTTGCTGTAAGGACGCGTGCGGAACGCGGTCCACAAACCGGATTCAACCAGATTATCCACTACCTGCTGGCGTTCCAGGCCGGCGAGATCAGCCTCGTTATAGCGAGCGAAGGTCTCCGCTTCGTCGCCATCCACTTCGATAACGATGGACTGGAATACGCGGCGCTCACCGCGATTGATTTCTTTTACCACGCCGGCGGCCGGGGCGGTATAACGAACGCCTTCGGTCTTCTTGTCCGTAAACAGCAGCGTTCCGCGCTTAACACGGTCCCCTTCTTTAACAGCCATCGTCGGCTTCATGCCGTTGTAGTCAAAGCCAATCAACGCCACATGGCGAATCGGCTTGCCGTCCGTAATGGTCTGTTCGGGAGCGCCGCTGATGGGAAGATTCAGGCCTTTTTTGATCTTGATCATTAGCCTCGTCCAATCATCAGAAACTATCTGAGAATTTCAACGCCCGACTCCCTGCGGCCCAGGATTCCTGCTTATGCGGCAAGCCCGAGCCTAAGTGCCTCGGGCTCGCTAATGTCCGCACGATTGCTTGCTCAGATCATTAGCGACAGGAAAAGTTGGGAAACGGGGCGCCAGACATACCCAAAATCGCGCCAATTATAGAGATTAAGAAAGTGTATTTCCACCGAAAACCGGCGTGGCATTGTTGCTAAAAAATACAAAAAAGCCCCGGCAACCAACGGCTGCCGGGGCCTTTTGATCCGCAATGCGTAGTTAACGCTACAACCTTAGTCGCGAACCCGCTTCGGGAAAACCGGGTGGTCGACGCCAGCCATGTCATTCACGCAACGAATCACCTGGGCGCTGTAGCCAAATTCGTTGTCGTACCAAACGTACAGAATCAGACGATTACCTTCGGCAATGGTCGCCTGGGCGTCCACCACACCCGCATGGCGCGAGCCGACAAAATCGGTGGAGACCACTTCCGGCGAGTTCACGAAGTCGATCTGCTTCTGCAGCTCGGAATGCAGGGCCATGTCGCGCAGGTAGTCGTTGACCATGTCAACGTCCACATCTTTCTTCAGGTTCAGGTTCAGAATGGCCATGGACACGTTTGGCGTCGGAACCCGGATGGCGTTACCGCTCAGCTTGCCCTTCAGTTCCGGCAGCGCCTTGGCCACAGCCTTGGCAGCACCGGTTTCGGTGATCACCATGTTCAGCGGCGCAGAACGGCCACGACGGCTACCCTTGTGGTAGTTATCGATCAGGTTCTGGTCGTTGGTGTAGGAGTGAACGGTCTCCACATGACCGTTCTCAATGCCGTATTCGTCGTGAATCGCTTTCAGAACCGGGGTGATGGCGTTGGTGGTACAGGAGGCAGCCGACAGAATTTTGTCGTCCTCGGTGATGGAATCGCTGTTGATACCATACACGATGTTCTTGATGTCGCCCTTGCCCGGCGCGGTCAGGATAACCCGGCTGACACCCTTGGACTTCAGGTGCAGACCCAGGCCGTCTTCGTCGCGCCAGATACCGGTGTTATCGATAACGATGGCGTTGTTGATATCGTACTGGGTGTAGTCCACCTTATCCGGACCGTCGGAGTAGATCACCTTGATGTAGTTACCGTTGGCGATCAGCGCGGAATTTTCCTCGTCCACAGTAATGGTACCGTCGAACGGACCGTGAACCGAATCGCGGCGCAGCAGGCTGGCACGCTTCTGCAGGTCATTTTCCGCACCACCCTTGCGCACAACAATTGCCCGCAGACGCAGGTTGGCACCGCCGCCGGCTTTTTCGATCAGGATGCGGGCCAGCAAACGACCAATACGACCGAAGCCGTACAGGACCACGTCTTTGGTGTCCCTGACATCCTGGTCGGCACATTCGGCTTTATACTGACCGACAATCGGGCCGATTTCCTGCTTCAGGAATTCGGTAAGATCGCTCATACCGCTTTCCTTGAACTTGACCGCCAGCTTGCCGATGTCCACGTGGCCACGGCCCAACTCAAGCTTGTCCATCGCCTCCAGAATCGGCAGAGTGTCGCAAACAGACAGCTCGCTATCCTCCACCTGGCGCACGAACCGGTGAGCACGAATAATATCAATCACCGACTGGTTGATGATCGCACGGCCATAAACAGACGTAACAACGTTGTTCTTGCGATTCAGCCGGCCGATCAACGGGATCATGGCTTCGGCGGTGGACTCTCGTTCGGTCCAGTTAGACAGGTGCTGGTTGATCTGTTCGTGACTCACGGTTGTGACCTCGTTTCGCACTGAAAATAATTTGGGGCGCGTATTATCCAATTTAAGGAGCCTCTAAACAACTCCGGATCACCTCTGGTGAGCTCCGGGGGCAAATGATCTGGGCACAACCACGTACCCGCTGCCATGACACTGCAACACCCGGGCGCTAGAATAGCGCCGCCCAGGTTTCAGACTCATTCATTCAGGAGATGTTCCGGCCCATGAGCAAAGGTTCTTCCCAGGCTTCATCCTTGCCCTGCCAGCTTCTGGCGCCAAAGGCGCCGGAAAATCCCGCCGATCACCGGAAGTGGGGTGAGCTGCATGGCTGCAGTGATGCGCTGGCGATCTGCGAAAGCGCAAGAACCCGCAAGGGGCTCACCCTGGTAGTCACCCGCAGCACGGATGAAGCCATCCGGCTCGAACAGGCCATCCGCTTCTTCCTCAACCTACCGCCCGAGGAAGATGGCGCCACGGTTACCGAAGAGGGGCTGGAACTGCTTTCACTGCCGGACTGGGAAACCCTGCCCTACGACTTGTTCTCGCCGCACCAGGACATCACATCGCGGCGTCTGCGTACTCTGCACCGGCTGCCCTCCACCCAACACGGCATATTGGTGGTACCGGCGCGCACGCTTATGCACCGACTGGCGCCGCCCAGCTATCTACAGGGCAACACCCTGCTACTGGAAGTGGGCCAGACCCTGGATATCGACAGCTGGCGCCTGCAGCTGGAAGCCGCTGGCTACCACCACACCGAAAACGTGTACGAACACGGCGAGTACGCCGTGCGCGGGGCCATTCTCGACATTTACCCCATGGGCTCGAACCTGCCCTTCCGGATTGACCTGTTCGATGACGAAATCGAAACTCTGCGCACCTTCGACCCGGAAACCCAGCGCTCCATTGACCGCATCGAGCAGATCGAACTGCTGCCGGCCAATGAATTTCCGTGGCACAAAGAAGCACGCTCAGGCTTCCGCAACCGCTGGTTCGAGCACTTTCCCAACGCGGACAAGAACGCGCCGGTCTATCAGGACATCAGCAACGGCATCACACCGCCCGGCATCGAGTATTACCTGCCGCTGTTCTTTGATGAAACCGCTACCCTGTTTGACTACCTGCCGGGCAGCACCCTGGTCTTCACCGCCGACGGCCTGAACGACGCAGTGGCCGCCTTTGACGCCGAAACCCGCGCGCGCTACGAAGACCGCCGGCACGACCGTTTCCGTCCAATTCTGCCCCCGGACGAGCTGTTCCTGCAGCAGGACGAAGTATTTGGCCAGTTCAAGCAATACCCCCGCGTTACCTGCGCAGCGAACGAACTGCAGGGAGCGGCGACTCACAACTGTAATACCGACTCCCTGCCGGATGTAGCCATGGACGGTCGCGCGGCAGACCCAGCCGCCCGACTGAAACGTTTTCTCAACGATTTCTCCGGCCGGGTCCTGATCTGTGCCGAATCGTCCGGGCGGCGTGAAGCGCTGATTGAAAATCTGGCCGACCATAAACTGAAACCGGCCACCGTCAGCAACTGGGACGCATTCCTCAGGGACGACCGTCACACCCTGGCCATCACCATCGCCCCGATGGAACAGGGCATGGTGCTCCCCGGCCAGCACCTGGCACTGATCACGGAAACCGCCCTGTTTGGCGAACAGGTGCTGCAACGCCGTCGCCGGGAAAAGCCCACCGAGGTCGACGACTCCGGCTACCGGGATTTGTCGGAACTCCGAATTGGCTCCCCCGTTGTGCACATTGATCACGGCGTGGGCCGCTACAAGGGGCTGGAAACCATTTCCGCTGGCGGTGAATCCAACGAATTTCTGACCCTGGAATACGCCGGTGGCTCAAAGCTCTACGTGCCAGTGTCGAACCTGCACCTGATCTCACGCTACACAGGCACCGACGAGGAACACGCGCCACTGCATAAGCTGGGCACCGAACGCTGGAGCAACGCCAAGCAGAAGGCCCTGGAGAAAATCCGCGACACCGCCGCTGAACTGCTGGATGTCTACGCCCGGCGCGAGGCCCGCAAGGGTTTCCAGTTCGAGGACCCGAAAGAAGCCTACCGCGCGTTCGCCGCCGGCTTCCCGTTTGAGGAAACCCCGGACCAGCAAGTCGCCATCCAGGCCGTGTTCGAGGACATGACCAGCGAGCAACCCATGGATCGACTTGTTTGCGGCGACGTCGGCTTCGGCAAGACCGAAGTGGCCATGCGGGCGGCGTTCCTCGCCACCTGGTCCGGAAAGCAGGTGGCGGTACTGGTGCCCACCACCCTGCTGGCCCAGCAGCACTATGAATCCTTCCGGGACCGGTTTTCCGACACCCCGGTACAGGTGGAACTGCTCAGTCGTTTCCGCAGCGGCAAGCAGACCACCAAGGCCATGGAGGCGATTGAGGAAGGAAAAGCCGACATCGTCATTGGTACCCATAAGCTGCTGCAGGGCGACATCAAGTTCAAGAACCTGGGGCTGGTGATCATCGACGAAGAACACCGCTTCGGCGTCCAGCAGAAGGAAAAACTGAAGGCCCTGCGGGCGGAAGTGGACATGCTCAACCTGACCGCCACGCCCATTCCCCGCACCCTGAACATGGCCATGGGTCACCTGCGGGACCTGTCGATCATCGCCACCCCGCCGGCCCGACGCCTGTCGGTGAAAACCTTCGTGCGCCAGCGTGACGACGTCATGACCAAGGAAGCCATCCTGCGGGAAATCCTGCGGGGCGGTCAGGTGTATTTCCTACACAACGATGTCGCCACCATCGAAAAGACCGCCGAGGATATCCGCAACCTGGTACCCGAGGCCCGGGTCGCCGTCGCCCACGGCCAGATGCGCGAGCGCCAGCTCGAACAGATCATGTCGGACTTCTACCACAAGCGCTTCAACGTGCTGGTGTGCACCACCATCGTGGAGACCGGCATCGACATCCCCAGCGCCAACACCATCATCATCGAGCGCGCCGACAAGTTCGGCCTGGCCCAGCTGCACCAGCTCCGGGGCCGTGTGGGCCGCTCCCACCACCAGGCTTACGCCTACCTGCTGACGCCGCCGCCCAAGAGCCTGTCAGCCGATGCCAAAAAACGCCTGGACGCCATTGCTGAAGCCCAGGACCTGGGCGCGGGCTTCATGCTGGCCACCCACGACCTGGAAATCCGTGGCGCGGGCGAACTGCTGGGTGAGGAACAAAGCGGTCAGATCGAAACCATTGGCTTCAGCCTGTATATGCAGTTGCTGGACGAGGCAGTGAAAGCCATCCGCGAAGGCCGCACGCCCAACGCCGAGTTGCCCCTGAGCCACGGCACGGAAATGAATCTTCGCATTCCGGCACTGATTCCCGACGACTACCTGCCGGATGTCCACAACCGCCTGATGCTCTACAAGCGCATTGCCAGCGTGAAGAATGAGGAAGAGCTGAAAGAGTTACAGGTGGAGATGATCGACCGCTTCGGCCTGCTGCCGGAGCCGGCCAAAAACCTGGTCAACCAGACCCGCCTACGCATCAAGGCCGAAGCTCTGGGTATCGACAAGGTGGATGCCGGCAAGGAATGGGTACGCCTGGAATTCGGCCCCTCCACCCCGGTCGACCCGCTGGAACTGGTGAAAAAAGTGCAATCCGCGCCGGATACCTACCGGCTGGAAGGCGCCAACACCTTCCGCTTCCGGCTGAATGATGATTCCACCAGTGGTAAACTCGATGCCATTGCCGCCATGCTCAGCGAACTGGCCCCGTCAGACACTTCACAAAAGGCCTCCTGAGCCCGAACGAATCACCTGGAGTTAATGCCCTTGCAAACCCAACGATTCCACCTCAAACACACAGCGCTGGCCCTGGCTTTCGCCACATTCGCGACAGGTTCCGCGCTGGCCCAGACGCAACCCGAGGGCGCCCTGCCCGAAGAGATCCCTGAGCATTATTACCGGGCCGAACTGGTGATTCTGGAACGCGTGATTGACCCTGCCCTGGTTGAGGAGAAAATGGCCGGCAAGCAGGTGGAGCCTCCGGTCAGCTCCGACACCAACCTTTGGGTGGAAGGCGAAAACAACACCCGTTCAACGGATCTGGAGCTGGTTGATACCAGCGAGCTTCACCTGAACCAGGCCGTGCAACGCCTGGAGCGCAGTGGCAACTACCAGGTACTGGCGGCGGCAGGCTGGTATCAGGGTTTCCCGCCCGATTATGACAGCGGCCCCATGCGGGTGGCGATGGGCGACTGGCTCGAAGCCGCAGATCAGCGGGAGGTGGATGGCTACATCAGCATCGAGCGCCGGCGTTACCTTCATGTCGGCGTCCACCTGAATCACTGGCAGGTGACGGAAGAAGCACTGCAGGAGGCCCAAGCCCAGACAGAGGCCAATGCGGCCGCCACCGGGCCCACACAGGACGCGGCAACCGGCACACCCGCAGGACAGTCACAACCGACAGAGAACGATCAGGGTCAGCCGAACCCAACGACCGTACCAACTGATTCAGCAGTCCCGGTAAACCCGGAGTTGGTCACCTGGATTCGGGAAACCCGCCGGATGCGCAGCGGGGAGATTCACTTTATCGACTCCCCCACCATCGGCGTGCTGGTGTATTTCGAGCCTATTGAGCAGACGGAGCAGGAAGAGGAGTAAGCTGGCCGAGGCCGGCAACCGACTGTTCCAGTATCTGCTTGACCCCGGACATGCCCTGGCTGATCGCCTCTTCGATCTCCGCCATGGTGATGATGTCCTCGGTCTTGCCCGCGGCCCAGTTGACCACCAGCCCCAGGCACACGTACCGCATGCCCAGCTCAGCCGCCAACACGGCTTCGGGCATGCCCGTCATACCCACCAGATCGCACCCATCCCGCTCAAGACGCCGAATCTCTGCCGCAGTTTCCAGTCGGGGGCCCTGGGTGGCGCCGTAAACGCCAAAATCCGAGAATGACACGTCGAGCTCCCGCGCAGCGGCAATCAGCTGCTCACGGGCGGAATCATCATAGGGATGGGTAAAGTCAATGTGGGTAACATGCTCCAGATCGCCTTCGAAAAAGGTGCTGGCGCGGCCCCAGGTGTAGTCAATCAACTGGTCGGGCACGACAACCTGCGCCGGCCCCATCTCTGAATGAATCCCACCAACAGCATTGACACCCACCACGGTACGAACACCGGCGTCGTACAGGGCCTGTATGTTGGCCCGGTAATTAACCTGGTGCGGCGGGATACGATGCGGGTTGCCGTGACGGGCCAGAAAAATCACCGGCTGCTTGCCCAGGCTGCCAAATACCAGCTTGTCGGAAGGCTCGCCCCACTGATTCGGGGTGGCCTGCTCACGCTCAATTGCCAGATCTTTGAGGGTGGTCAAGCCGGTTCCCCCAATAATTCCAACCGGCGGGGTCTGTTCAGACGGATTCATTCACCTTCTCCTGACTCGGATTCACCATCAGACGGGGCATCACCCGATTTCGTGTTGTCACTCGACTTCCTGGCCTCGGCCGGCTCTCTGGAGTCCCGTGCTTGATCTCGCTCCTCACTGGCCAACCGGACCCCATCGGGCAGATGCAGCGTACGGGTCGGGAAGGCCACCTCGGCACCGTAACTCTCGATAATGTCACTGATCCTCAACAGGATCTCCTCCTTCACCTGATGGAAGCGGACCCAAACTGTGGTCTTGGTAAAGGTGTACACCATGATGTCCAGTGAGGAGGCGTTGAACGTGAGGAAATTGACGATCAGAGTCTGGTCGGTGTCAATTTCGTCGTGGTTCTCCAGCATGTTGCGGATATCATCCACGATCTTCTTCATGGAGCGGACATCGGCGTAGCGAATACCGATAGTCTCGTAAATACGACGGTTATGCATGCGGGAGGGGTTTTCCACCGCAATCGTGGTAAAGGTGGAGTTGGGCACATACAGGGGCCGCTGATCAAAGGTACGAATAGTGGTCAGGCGCCAGCCAATCTGCTCCACGGTGCCCTCAATCTCCCGGTCGGGGGAGCGAATCCAGTCGCCGACCTTGAAAGGCCGGTCCAGGTGAATAATGAACCCGCCAAAGAAGTTGGCCAACAAGTCTTTGGCGGCAAAGCCGATGGCGATACCACCTACACCACCGAAGGCCAGCACACCGGAAATACTGAACCCCAGTGTCTGTAGGGCCGTCAGGATGGCGGTGATCGCAATGACCGCCCGCAGCAGCTTGCTGATGGCATTCACCGTGGTGAAGTCCATCGGCTTGCGCATTTTCAGCGGCGATACCAGCGTTTGCTCGATCTGTTTGACCAGGCCAAACAACACCCAGACCACCACCAGGATAAAGCCGACCTGCAACATGGTGGCGTTCGCCTTGAACACCTCTGCCTCGGAAAACCGGTGGGCAATTTCCGCTGCCCAGTAAACCCCTTGCAGCCAGACAAAGGCCACCATTGGCCTGCGGGCCGCATGCAATATCGCGTCGTCCCAGAGGTTGTTGGTTTTGGCGAACTTTTTCTCCAGCCGAAGGATAATCCGACTGACCACAAAGGAAACAACGGCCGTGGACAGGACCACCACGAAAACCAGAATGCCCGCCCGCCAGGCTTCGGACAGCAAGCCAAACTCTTTGATCCAGTTGTTCAGGTGGCTCACCATTTCGCCGATCATGTTCTTCCTCTGAAACGTCCGTTCACTGAATTATGACCCGCATACCGGGGTCGACCTGCTCAAACAGTTCAGCAATATCATGATTGCGCATGCGGATACAGCCATGGCTCCGGGCAACGCCCATCGGCTCGGTATCCGGAGTGCCATGAATGTATATGAAGCGTCGGAAGGTATCCACACCGGGGCCGCGATTCACTCCCCACTCCCGACCACAGAGCCAGAGAATGCGAGTCAGTATCCAGTCCCGTTGCGGATGGGCGCGCGCCAGGTCCGGGGAGTAGCGTTCGCCGGTGGGTCGCCGGGCGATGAACACCGTATTCAGGGGAGCATTTCCGCCAATTCTGGCCCGAATGTAGTGCTCCCCTCTTGGTGTACAGCCACTCCCATGCTGTTCGCCGGCACCATTCAGGGCCGTGGAAACTGGGTAACAGTGCCTGACCGTACCGTCAGCGGCCACCAGCTCCAGCGTCTGGGCCTCGAGGTTGATTCGAATGAATGCACTGTCGGGAGTTGGGATAGTCACTGGGTGACCGGTGGTAGTGTCTGCATTTTGTCGGGCGCCTTCATGCCTGCCGCCAGGAAAGGCACCAGGCGGGCCGCGATTTCCTGGACGCTGGTCTCCACCCCGATCTTGGTCTCCAGGATATCAATCAGCGCATCGCTACTGGACATGGTAAAGGCCGTTGCACCCAGCATGAACTGGATCCGCCAGTAACGGTCCACGGCTGACAGCTCCGGCGTCGCTTCCTTCAGCAGGCGCATGAACCGCCCGAAAGTATCGCTGTATTCCTGCTCCAGGAATTTACGCAAATGGCCCTGGGACTGAGTGTAGGCGAGGCCCAGCAGGCGCATGAAAATGGAGATTCCCCGTTCATTGCGTTGCGGCATGCGCGCGGCACTCTCCGCCAGGGCCCACAGCAGTTTGTCGAGCGTGGGCACGGCACCCTCTGCCTTCGCCTCCAGATCGTCAAAGACTTCATCGAGCGTGGCCGAATACGGCGTCAGGAAGCGGGCAAATACCGCGTGAATCAGGGCATTCTTGGAGCCAAAATGATAGTTCACTGCTGCAAGGTTCACCTTCGCCTTGCTGGTGATCATTCGCAGGGACGTTTCGGAGAAGCCTCGATCTGCAAACAGGACCTCGGCGGCGTCAAGAATTCGGTCAACGGTATCGGACTGAGCCATGGGTGGTGCGGGGCCTTAAAGGAATTTGTTTAAAACCTACGTTTGAAACGGTCCAGTGTCAAGCGCCGCTCTGTGGTTCCGCCGCCACGTCCTGCCAACCGTTATCAATGGCCTGCTGGTTACTGTCAAAGAAAGCCTTCTGCACCCGGGTGTAGGCTTTTTCCGCTTCCAGCAGGTAGATCAGGTACAGACGCACACGGTCCCGGCGAGTCAGCCACAGTGGTAGCATGTGGTGTTCCGACATCTGAACCAGTTGACGGAACCGTGGGTGGCGTAGCGCGTGGTTATAATCCGCCATGCGCACGCATTGCCACACCAGGCCGTCTTTGCCTTCCAGGTGCTCGGCGTGTTTGCGGGCATCCCTCATCATTCGTTGGCGTTTGAACAGCAGGTCCAGGTAGGAGGGCTTGGCGGAGTACAACCGCCGCACAAAAGGCACACCCAATAGCAGGATAATCACGAAAGCGCCAAAGCCGCCACCGGCCAGCCAGGCAGGCACATAGCCGGTCAATCCACTGAGGAATACCGAGGCCGCCGCCAATGCACTGAACACCCAAAGATCCCGATTACGCCGGGCTGCGGCCATTTCGAAGTTATCGGGCCAGTCAGCCATCGACAGCAGGTTGAAGTCCAGCAACAGCACCCGGTCACACTGTTTCAACAACAACCGACGCTGCCGTTGACTGGACTCTGCCAGGGACTGTTCGATGTCCTGCGATTCAGACTCACCGGCTTCTTCACTCTCCTCATCCTGCTCGGTGATCTCTTCCTGTTCTTCTTCAACGTCCACTGTGTTTTCGGCGTCAGGACCGGCCTGCGACTCTGCCGGAGCCTTGGAAGGATCATGGTTCTGCGGGGCCACTGACGTACCAGCTTGAACCGCCGGCTCCTTTACCGGGTCAGCTGCGCGCCCCGGGTGCAGGACTGCCCCCGGAGTCTCGGTTTTGCTGTCAGCCGCGGTATTTTGTGCCATGCCAGTGTATGCCTGTCTGTCTTCTTTAATAAAGTATCGACGTTTCAGGGCAATTCTTGAACGCCCTTTTTTACAAGGGGTCTGGTATTCTGTCGCCCCAGAACCCATTTACGCAGGAGATCCGCCATGTTCACAGGTATTGTTCAGGGTGTCGCCGAAATTGATCACATCACCGAAGCTCCAGGCCTTAATACCCTGGCGATCCGGTTTCCTGAAGGCACGGTGGAGCATGTAACAACCGGCGCCTCTGTTGCGATCAACGGCACCTGCCTGACCGTTACCCGTCAGGAGAGCAATATACTGTTTTTTGACGCCATGCAGGAAACCCTGCGGCTAACCACCCTGGGTGACCTGGGCGAAGGTGATGGCGTGAATTTCGAGCGGGCAGCCCGAATCGGCGACGAGATCGGCGGGCACCTGCTCAGCGGTCACATTCATACTACCGCCGACATCGTGGAAATTGTTCATTCCGAGAACAACGTCACGCTCTGGTTCGAGGTACCACACGACTGGGCAAAATACGTGTTCGCCAAGGGCTACATCGCCATTAACGGCGCCAGCCTGACCATTGGTGAAGTGGCCGGCAACCGTTTCAATGTCCACCTGATTCCCGAAACCCTACGGGCCACCACGTTTGGCACCGCCCGGGAGGGCCAGCGCGTCAATATCGAGATCGACAGCCAGACCCAGACCATTGTCGACACCCTGGCGCGGATGGGCTACGACCAGCCCGCCCGGTAATTTACCGGGCCCTGGCCGCCTTTCTGAACGCCCGGTAGACGGTAAAACGCCGATCCTGGGCGAGTTTTTCCACCGGGCCCACGTAACGCTGGATCAGTGCCTCGTACGGCAGGAAGCTGTTCGCCACCAGGCGCAGCTCTCCCCCGGCTTCCAGGTGCCGGGCAACCTGGGCCAGGAACTGCTCGGTCATGGAGGTGTCTGTTTTCACCCCACTGTGGAAGGGCGGGTTGCTGACCACCGCCTGCCATCGGCCTTCGATCCCGGCCAAGCCATCGGAAGGGATAATCTCGCCCTGCACCTGGTTCCGTTCGTAGGTCGCCCGGGCACAGGTAACCGCCTGGGCCTGGACATCGATACCATCGACAATGCCGGGCGTTTCCCCCCTGGTTTTCCGGAAGGCTTGCAGCCAGCTGCCGATCACGCCGGCCCCACAGGCAAAGTCCAGCACCCGATCTCCCTTGAGAGGCTGTTCCGCGAGATTTTCCAGTAACAAGCGGGTACCGGCATCGAGTTCCGCCTGGCTGAAAATACCCGGCATTCCGGCCACTGGCCACTCAATTCCGGCGCAGCTCAGCGACTGCCACTGGACCCACTCCATCATGTCAAAGCGATCCAGGGGCTGATGATTGCTGCCCGCCCACACCTGGCAATGGCGGGCGCTGTCGACCTTGCCGGCGTCCTCGGTGGCAAGCTGGAAGGGCTTGGCAGCACCGGCAATGCCTTCTTTCTTGCCTCCAATCAGTACCAGCCGGGCACCTTCGCGCCCCAGGTAGCGAGCCATGGCAAGGCGCAGTTCCAGTTCCGCCCTTACCTTGGGCATAAACACAATCACGGTATCGCAGCAGCCAGATTCCAGCCCGGCGCACTGGTAGCCAAAGCAAGCCTGCCAGCCTGCCTGGTCCGCCAGCCGGGCGAACACACCGGCGTGTTCACTCATGGCAATGCCGGGAGCCGGACATAGCGGCAGCAGTGCCGGGTCTGTCACACCCAGCAGAGCTACCTGGCCTTCCAGCAAATCGGCATTACGAAGCAACACTTCATGGGTATTGGAGAGTGTTGCCATCAGTGAATAACCGCCTCCGGCGTCTGGTGCATGGTCGCCTGGGCAAGATCCAACAGCTCCCGCAAGGCCACGGAGAACATCGCGTACTCAGGTTCACGCACGCCTTTGAGTTCAGCCAGCATGCTGTTCCAGCGCTCAATCATCGACTGGTACTTCTGCTCCCAAAGCTGAACACTTTCCGGAATGTTCTCGGCCTTCTCGGCACTAATCAGCACACCGGTTGTAAGGGCACGCTGCTGCCACTCCAGGTCTTCCCGGAAGCTCTCACGCGCCAGGGCCTGCCAGTGGGAACTCGGCTGAAGGTTGGCGATGGCCTCGCCAAACCAGTTCAGGTCAAGGCGGTCTCCCAGGTCGTAATAGAGGTTGGCCACGGATTTCAGAGGCATACCGGTTGTTTCCTGGGCCTCGATGATGCCCAGGGAAGAATACAGGTAACCGGTGCCAGCCAGTACCGAGGCCAGGTCCTTCGGAATGCCCGCTTCGGCAAGTTCATCGTGGCGGCTCTCCCAGCTGGCCCGGGCCTGGTCCCCAAGGTACTCCGGCAGGCCGGAAGTAATGGCCCAGACACCGTCGGCAAAGCGCTCAATGTGACTCTGGATGTTCAGTTCTGCCCGACGGTTGCGCAACAGCCAGCGCACGGCACGGCGAATCAGGCGCATCAGGTTCTGCATCAACTCCAGCTGCAGCTTGGCGGAGACGTGATAATCCAGGGATTCGATCTTGTCCCACCAGCTGTCCAGACGGAACACATCCCGGGCGATGATCCACGCCAGCGCGATGGACGGTGCATCGGCGCCCGTAGACTGGTTCAGCCGCTCCACAAAGGTGATACCCATGTGATTCACCATATCGTTGGCGATCTGGGTGGCGATGATTTCCCGGCGCAGCTGGTGCTCACCCAGCTCCTTCGAGAACTTCTGGTTCAGGGCCTGGGGGAACACTTTGTACATTTCACCGGCCAGCAGTGGATCATCCGGCAGGTTGCTGTCGATCAGTGTCTGCTTCAGGTCACCTTTGACGTAGGAAATCAGCACCGACAGCTCCGGCCGGGTCAGCCCCTTGTTGGCCAGCTTGCGCTCGCTCAAGGTTTCATCGTCCGGCAGGAATTCCAGGCTGCGGTTCAGCTTGCCTTCGCTTTCCAGGGTATTCATCAGGCGCCGGTATTCCTCCAGCCGGGTGGAGGTATCCGCGCTGGCAATGCTCAGGGCCTGGGTCTGGCGATAGTTATTCTTCAGCACCAGGGCCGCGACGTCATCGGTCATTTCCTCCAGCATGACGTTACGCTGCTTGCCGGTCAGATCGCCCATGGCCACTGCCCGGTTGAGCAGGATCTTCATGTTGACTTCGTGGTCCGAGCAATCCACACCGCCGGAGTTGTCAATGAAATCGGTATTCAGGCGGCCACCCTTGAGGGCATATTCAATGCGCCCCAGCTGGGTAATCCCCAGGTTGCCGCCTTCGCCGACCACCTTGCAGCGCAGTTCCTTGCCGTTGATGCGCAGGGCATCGTTGGCCTTGTCGCCGACATCGGCGTGGCTTTCATTACTGCCCTTCACATAGGTACCAATACCACCTACCCACAGCAGGTCCACCTGGGCCTTGAGGATATGGCCGATCAACATGTTCGGCGGTACCCGGTCAGCCTTGATGCCCAGCAGTTTTTTCATTTCGGGGCTGACCGGAATGGATTTGGCGCTGCGGCTGAACACGCCACCACCCTTGGAAATCAGCTTCGGATCGTAGTCGGTCCAGGCGGAACGGGGCATCTCGAACAGACGCTTGCGCTCCTTGTAGCTTTTCTCGGCATCCGGCTCGGGATCGACAAAGATGTGAACATGGTTGAAGGCCGCCACCAGGCGGGTCTTCTCGGAGGACAACAGGCCATTGCCGAACACGTCACCGCCCATATCACCAATACCGATGGCGGTGAACTCGTCCACGGCCGGGTTAATGCCCATTTCCCGGAAATGCCGTTCGACAGACACCCAGGCACCACGGGCGGTAATGCCCATTTTCTTGTGGTCATAGCCGTTGGAGCCGCCGGAGGCAAAGGCATCGCCCATCCAGAAGCCATACTCGGCCGCCAGGCCATTCGCGATATCGGAGAAAGTCGCCGTGCCTTTGTCGGCGGCTACCACCAGATAGTGGTCGTCTTCATCCTGACGCACGACCTTCTCCGGTGGCTGGATACCACCGTCCACCAGGTTGTCGGTGATGTCCAGCAGCCCCCGGATAAAGGTCTTGTAGGCGGAGATACCCTCAGCCTGGAAGGCCTCCCGGTCGGAGGGATCGGGCAGTTGCTTGGCCACGAACCCGCCTTTGGCGCCAACCGGCACAATAACGGCGTTTTTAACCTGCTGGGCTTTTACCAGGCCGAGGATTTCAGTGCGGTAGTCCTCGAAGCGATCAGACCAGCGCAGACCGCCCCGGGCAACTTTCCCGCCACGCAGGTGCACACCTTCCACCCGGGGGGAGTAGACAAAGATCTCGTACGCCGGCAATGGCAGCGGCACGTCCGGAATCCGTGTCGGGTCGAACTTCACACTGATGTAGGGTTTGGGCTGCCCGTCAGCATCCGGCTGGTAATAGTTGGTTCTCAGGGTCGCCTGCATCAGCTCCAGGTACAGGCGCAACACGCGGTCTTCGCTGAGATTTTCAACCTCATCCAGACCAGCATTGAATTCGATTTCCAGCTTCTGCTGGGCGGCCTCGCTCTTCGCCCGGCTCTGGAATCGATCCGGGTTGAAGCGTGTATCAAAGTACTCCAGCAATGTGCGGGTCAGGTTAACGTGGTTAACCAGCGTGTTGGAGATAAAGGTCTGACTGTTGGAGATGCGAATCTGGCGCATGTAACGGGCGTAGGTGCGCAACAGGGCAATCTCACGCCAGCTCATGTAGGACGACAACAGCAGACGGTTAAAGGCGTCACTTTCAGCCTCGCCATACCAGACCTTGCGGAACAGGTCCTCAAAGATGGGGCGCACACGATGAATGTCCACCACAGCGCCGGTATCGGTCTGCAGGGTGAAATCGTGGATCCAGACAATCTTGCCACCGTGGTCACGCACCTCGAAGGGGTGTTCCCCCATTACGCGGAAGCCCAGATTGTCGAAAATCGGCATGACATCGGACAGCGGCAGCGGCTCATCCGGGTAGAAAAGTTTGAAATGCAGAATGCTTTCGTCCTCTTCCAGGGCCCGGTAAAAACTCATGGCCAGGTCGTCATTGCGCGCTGAATTGGAGATGTGGTCCAGATCAATGGCGGCACGCCGGGCCGAGAACATGTCCTTGTAGCTGGCCGGGAAACCACTACCCCAGATCCGGTACAGCTCATTGCCCTGCTCTTCGCCATAAGCTTCGCTCAAGGCCTCGCTCAGGCCATCTCGCCAGGATTGAGCGAGCTCGATCACCCGGTTGCGAATCTTCGCGACCGGCACCTCACGGTTCTCCATCTGAGGCACGCGAATGGTGAACTGGACGCGGGCCAGCACCGATTCCGAGAAATGGGTGACAAACTCAATGTCTTCCGCTTCCAGCTCCTCAATCAACACACGCTCAACTTTCAGGCGCAATTCCGTGTTGTAGATATCCCGGGGGAAGAAAGCCAGGCAGGTAACAAACTGGCCGTAGACATCTTCCCGCATGAACAGCTCGATGCGCCGGCGCTCCTGGATGTACAGGATGCTCTTGGCCACCTTGAGCAGTTCGTTGGACTCAATCTGGAACAACTCATCCCGGGGATACAGGGTCAGGATCTGTTCCAGCTCACGGCCGGCGTAGTCGTCCGCCAGGAAACCGGAACGCTCCATGACCGCCCGGGATTTACGGCGCAGCAAGGGGATCTCCACAGGCCGCTCGTTGTAGACCCGGGCGGTGTAGAGGCCCAGGAACCGGCGCTCACCCACAACCTCGCCTTTGCTGTCGAATTTTTTCACCGCGATATAGTCGGGGTAAGCCGGACGGTGAACCCGCGAGCGCTGGGCCGATTTCGCGAAGATGAAAACATCGTCGGTACGGGTCATCTCGTGCCGTGTGCGCTGGGGCAGCTCGTTCAGGCGCACCTTGTCGGAGCGCTCATTGTTCACTCGCAAGATACCCAACTCTGAATTGTCGACCCGGCGTACTTCCATGCCGCTCTTGTCAGACACGAAATCGTATTCGTCATAGCCCAGGAAGGTGAAGTGGTCGTCCGCCATCCACTTCAGGAAAGCCTGGGCCTCTTCACGATCGTCTTTGGAGATGCCGGCAGTGGTGCCCTCCAGCTCCTTGCAGATTTCCCGGACACGATCCTGCATGACACCAAAATCGCCCACGGCGATCCGCACTTCATGCAGAACGGCCTGAAGCTCTTCCTCCAGTGAGCGCAAATCCTTGGGATCGCTGTGGCGGTCAATCTCAAGAACAATAAACGCCTCAAAACCGGCTCTTTCAGAGGCTTTCTTCGCAGGGTTGGGGAACAGCTTTTTCAGCTTGCCACTGGTGTCCCGTTCAACCTGGAAAATGGAATGTTGCAGTGAATGCGTACCAATGTCCCTGCGATTGATCGCCATCCGCAGGGAATCGATCAGAAACGGCATGTTCGGGTGCAGAATGAAGATGACCGTGTGGGTGGACTGCCAACCGTCGCTCTCCAGTTCCGGATTGAAGACCGCCACCGGCGTTTCTTCGGCATCTCGCTTCTGGAGGAACTGCCAGGCCGCCAGGACCGCACCGTAAGTGTCTGAAAAACGGCGACTGACCAGTTCTTCCAGTGGAATATGGGCGTAATGCTGACGGGCAAACTCAGTGACCTTTTTTGCCTCGGTCTTGGCAAGCTTGTCCGTGAACGCATCAGCCAGTTGTTCAAAAAACTGTTCCTTGCTGGCGATAGTCAGCGCATTCATATTCCAACCTCTGGTTTTTTATGTGAAATAAAGGTAATTCATTCATGCTGCCATAAGCATAGTCAAGCCCTTGATTTTTGCCGAGATGCCACGAAAACTGCGGCAATTACCTAGACTCTTTATCGTCTTCTGCAAATGATCAGCAACCAAGGGCTTAACACCTCATGTCGTTACAGCAAACGTTCGGTGATCTGAAAACCCAGCTCAGTCAACGCATCATCGGCCAGGAAGCCCTGGTAGAACGGCTTCTTGTTGCCCTGCTGGCCGATGGCCACCTGTTGGTGGAGGGTGCGCCCGGCCTGGCCAAAACTACGGCCATCAAGGCCCTGGCCGATCACCTGGAAGGCGATTTCCATCGCATCCAGTTCACGCCAGACCTGCTGCCCTCCGATGTGACCGGCAGCGAGATCTACCGCGCCGAAACCGGTCATTTCGAATTCCAGCGCGGCCCTGTGTTCCATAATCTGCTTCTTGCCGACGAAATCAACCGGGCTCCGGCTAAAGTCCAATCCGCTTTGCTGGAAGCCATGGCGGAACGCCAGGTCAGCGTGGGCCAGAAAACCTTCCCGTTGCCCGGGCTTTTCATGGTCATGGCAACCCAGAACCCCATTGAGCAGGAAGGCACCTACCCCCTGCCCGAGGCCCAGTTGGACCGTTTCCTGATGCACGTGATGATCGGCTACCCCTCTGCCGAGGCAGAAAAACGGATTCTGCACCTGGCCCGCAACGATTACCGGCACGGCGTCCCCAAGGCCGACATTCGCCTGACCGAAGAAGACGTCATGTCTGCCCGCCGGGCCGTGGCCGACATCTACATGTCGGAGCCGGTTGAGCAATATTTGCTGGCCCTGATTCTTGCCACCCGGGATGCCGCCACCCTGGACCCGGAACTGGCCCAGTGGACCGCCTTTGGAGCCAGCCCCCGGGGCACCATTGCCCTCGACCGCTGTGCCCGCGCCCTGGCCTGGCTGGACGGGCGGGACTATGTCACTCCCGATGATGTTCGCACCATGGCGTTCGATGTATTACGCCACCGCATTCTCCTTACCTTCGAGGCAGAAGCAGAAGGCCTGACCGCCGACGATGTGCTACAGCGACTGATTGAACGGGTACCGGTAACCGCTTGATCCCATGGACCAGACGCAGGTAAAGCCAATGTCCGCCCCCAGTGCAGCGACTCACGTTACATTGAGCGACCTGGTCCGACTCCAGGCCGACGCCCGTGCCCTGCGCCTGCCTTCGGTCAAACCGGCGCGCAGCCGCCAGGCCGGTCTGAAACAGTCACGCCAACGAGGCCGGGGCATGACCTTTGCCGAGGTGCGCCCCTATCAGCCGGGCGACGACATTCGCAGCATCGACTGGCGGGTAACTGCCCGGCGCCAGTCCCCGCACACCAAGATCTACGAAGAAGAGCGGGAACGGCCGGTCCTGCTGGTTGCCGACCTGGGCCCCACCCTGTTTTTTGCCAGTACCGGCGCCTACAAACAGGTGCGTTGCGCGCAACTCAGCGCCCTGCTTGCCTGGCTGGCGCTGAGGGCCGGAGACCAGGTGGGCGGGCTGGTGTTCAACGAAACCGCCCTGGAAGTCGTCCGACCGGCCCGCCGAAAAAAATCGGTACTGCGCCTGCTGGATCACCTGGCGCGTCAACAGCACCAGCCAGGGTCGATACCCGCAAACGCCGCCACTGACAATCGGCTGGATGTCGCCCTGGCCGAAGCTCGTCGCGTGGCTCATACAGGGAGCCGAATTTTTGTCATCAGCGACTTCATGGCGCCTGGTGAGAACACCCGGAACCTGTTGGGCCAGCTTGGCCGACATAACACCGTTACCGCGATCCGCATCCAGGACCCGCTGGAAAAGCAGCTGCCTGAAAAGGGCCGATACGCCGTTGCCGGGCCGGATGGTCCGCTCTGGTTTGATGCCGGCAACCCGGCGTTTCGGGCAGCCTGGCAGCAAAAAGTGGATAGCCATGAGCAACAACTCAACGAGTGCTTTCGCACCACCGGCGTGGGCTTTACCACGGTTGTCACCGGCGAAGCGCCCACGGATTCATTACGACGGCTGCTCGGGCCAGGGGGGCGCATCCCGTGAACGGTCAGGATCCGCTCTCGCAATTGCGCGATATCCAATTGCCTGAAACCGGCGGCTGGTGGCCGCCTGCACCCGGTTGGTGGGCCCTTTTGATCCTGCTATGCCTGTTCGTGGTGGGATCCCTGCTCTGGTGGCGGCACCGGCGGCAACACAGCCAATGGCGCCGGGACACGCTGGCCGAACTCAGGCAGCTGGAAAAACGCGCCGAGCCCCACCCCGACTGGTTTGGCGAGCTCAATGCCCTGCTCAAGCGCACCGCCCGACACGCTTTCCCCGATCGGCGGCCGGAGTCATTGAGCGGTAACGCCTGGCGTGATTTTCTGCTTGAAACCATGCCACCGGGTACCGGCGACGAAGAAGCCATCGAGGCCATGATTACCGCCTGCTGGCAGCCTGTCCCGACCCTGCCACCCTCCAAGGCCACGGACATCGCCAAAACATGGCTGGAGGCGCGACCATGATCACACTCGCCTACCCCTGGTTATTGTTGCTGGCGTTATTGCCATTGTTGCCCATCGTCCGCAGGCCGCATCGGCAGAGCGTCGAGGCACCGGTGTTGCCGATCGGTCACTGGTTAACGTCCATGCCCGGTGTCAGCACCCGTGGCCAGGGCACCCCCCGGTGGCGACGGGCACTGATGCTCCTTGCCTGGCTCTGCCTGATACTGGCCCTGGCACGTCCCCAGTATGTGGGCGAACAGACGCAACTGCCAGTGACCGGTCGCGACCTGATGCTGCTGGTGGACATCTCGCCCAGTATGGAAGAGCGGGACATGATCCAGCAGGGGCGAAGCCTGAACCGGCTGCAGGCAGTCAAACGGGTGCTGAACGATTTCATCACCCGGCGCGAAGGCGACCGTCTGGGGCTGATTCTGTTTGGCACCCGACCTTACGTGCAAGCCCCGCTGACGTTTGACCGTGAAACCGTAAGAACGCTGCTGCATGAAGCCGGACTGGGCATGGCCGGCCGCGCCACCGCCATTGGCGATGCAGTCGGCCTGGCCGTCAAAAGGCTGCGTGAACGTCCCCGGGAACAACGGGTGGCTATCCTGCTGACAGACGGCGCCAATACCGCTGGTGAAGTCACTCCGGACAAGGCAGCTGAGATCGCCCGCGCGGCAGCTGTGCGGCTTTACACCGTGGGCATTGGCGCAGAATCCATGATCCAGCGGGGCATCTTTGGCAACCAGCGGATAAACCCATCCCGGGACCTCGACGAGGGCCTGCTCACACGTATGGCCCAGCAAACTGGAGGCCGGTATTTCCGGGCACGCAACCTGGAGGAACTGGAAGGGATTTACGATACCATCAACCAGCTGGAACCGATTGAACAGGACGGACAGACCTACCGCCCGGTTAAAGACCTGTATGTCTGGCCCGCCGGCCTGGCCACCCTGCTGGGGCTGTTGTTGCTGGCCAGCCGCCTGGGCGGTGGGCACCGGCGCAACAGGGCCAACGCGGAGGCCAGCCATGACTGACTTTCATTTCCTGCGACCGCTCTGGCTCACGTTACTGCTACTCCTGCCATTGCTTTACGCACTCCGACACCGACTGAACCAGCAGGAAACCGGCTGGCAGGCTCATATCCCGGCCCGCTTGCTGAAGCCACTGCTCCCGAACCGGGAGGGGCCGGAAGCGCATCAGCCCCGGCGCTCACCGTTGCTCGCCCTGAGCCTCGCCTGGATAACCCTGGCCATCGCCCTGGCCGGCCCAAGCTGGCGCGAGGCACCGACCCCCCTGAAACAGTCCGAGGACAGCCTGGTACTGGTGCTGGACCTGTCACTATCCATGCTCGCCACCGATGTCCAGCCGGACCGGCTGACCCGCGCCAAACGCAAGATACGGGACATCCTGGCCGCGCGGGAGGACGGCCTGAATGCCCTGGTGGTCTATTCCGGCGACGCCCATGTAGTCACGCCCCTGACCCAGGACACCCGGACCATTGAGGCTTTATTGGACGTGCTGGAACCCGTGATCATGCCCGCCCAGGGCAATCGGGCCGACCTGGCCATCAAACAGGCCATCGAGTTACTCAGGCAAGGGGCCATTGGCCAGGGCCGCATCCTGTTGCTGACCGACCAGGTTAACGACGCCTACCGTGAACGTATAACCCGCGATCTTAACGCAACCGATTACAGCCTGAGCACGCTGGTGGTGGGTACCCGAGAGGGCGGCCCCATGCCGCTGGCCCAGCGGGGTTTTATTCGCGATGGAGAGGAAATTGTCATAGCCAGGGCCGAACCAGAGGGGTTGGCCAGTCTGGCGGAAACCAGCGGCGGCCAAAGCCATGTTCTAACCCTTGATAATACCGACATCCAGGCCCTGAACCTGACAACGACCCAAACCGGTGAATGGACCGATGCCGAGGACGGACTGAGCGCCAACCGCTGGCAGGATGACGGCTACTGGCTGCTCTGGCTGGCTGCCCCGCTCCTGTTACTGGCCTGGCGGCGGGGCGCGTTTGCCATACTGGCGTTGGCACTGCTGCCCATGGCGCTGACGCCCAGACCGGCGCAGGCACTGGATTGGGCGGGGTTGTGGCAGCGGGAAGACCAACGAGCCCCGGAGCTGATTGAACAGGACCCGGAGACGGCCGCCCGGCAACTGGAACAGCCCGGCTGGAGAGGCACGGCGCTCTACCGTGACGGACAATACGAATCGGCCGCCAAGGCCTTTGCCAAACAACCCGGCGCCATCGGCCACTACAATCGTGGTAACGCCCTGGCCCGGACCGGCAAGTTGGAACAAGCCATCAGCGCGTACGACCAGGCCCTGCAGGCCAACCCGGAACTGGAGGCCGCCCGCGAAAACCGGCAACTGGTCAAACGGGCACTGGAGCAGCAACAGCAACAGCAACAGCAACAGCAACAGCAACAGCAACAGCAACAGCAAC
>ERZ1673960.52-NODE-52-length-38298-cov-174.047930_pt1 | contig 38298 bp, 57 predicted proteins | sample MGYA00580190_ERZ1673960 | MGnify/ENA primary metagenome ERZ1673960 (study PRJEB41334, sample SAMN05608106) | rock metagenome | biome: terrestrial subsurface; feature: shale formation; material: shale | place: USA: Pennsylvania ...
GAGAGTGATCGGAATCCGCGACTCTATTCTCTGAATGAGTCGACGGAGGGTTCAAGTTCACCTCGCGCATCGCGCTTTGGCGTTCCTCGATCATCGCCTCGGCGGTGTCGATGATGGGGCGTGAGGTTTCGCCAAACAGAGCGAACAGCAGGTATGCAATGGTGACGATCAGTAAGGCAACCACACCAAGGGCCACGATGGCATCGGTGCTGGCGGTTCGTTCCGGGGTGTTGGGCATTGTCCTTCTCCGTTTCGTTGAGGCACCGGCCTTGCCGGTGGTGGCGGGCCGTTGGCCCTTGGGGCGGGGCTTTGCCCCTTTCGGGTATGGCCCGATTCGGGCTTGCGCCCTCACGGTCATGGGGCGGGTCGGCCTTTGGCCTCCCGCCCCGGTGGTCAACCCTTCTGAAGAATCACGTAGCGATCCTCAATGGTGGTGGCCGGGACGTTGAGCCGATCCGCCAGCGCGTCGAGGGTGTCCGCCTCCAGGCCCGAGGTGTTGATGATCTGTGTCTCGGGGTTGGGGCCGGTGTAGTAGTCGTAGTCGCCAAATTGCCAGTTCACCTTCTCCAGTGTTTCGGCGCTGACGATCACCTGGGCGACGGTTAGCCGCCGAAGGTGAGCAAGCTGAGTGCCGCTTTCGGGGATGCCCATTCGCTGTCTCCTTTCTCGGTATGGTCGGTGTCAGGGGTGTGATCGGTGGCCGGTTCGACCTGGAAGCCGAAGTGGCAAAAGCCGGTGAGGTCGGATAATACATCGCCCACGGCGTCCTCGCTCTCGGCGATGACCTCCATTTCGGTCGGCAGATCAATGTCCGGGTCACCATCGGTGTCCCACTGGATGCTGGTGACTTTAAAGGTCTGGCCGGTCAGTTGGGTGGCTGTCTGGTTCATGGTTGTCTCCGTTTGTGCCTTGTTTTCGGGTTGTTAGGCGGCGGACTGGTCCGCCACCGGGAAGAACGGAATGGCCTGTTGCGACCCCTCGGCCAGATCGATCATCACGCCGTTGTAGGGTACGGTGCCAGTTCTCAGGGACTTCCAGAGCAGGTTAATGGCGGCACCGGCCACGGTCTGATTGATCATCAAATCCTGGCGACTCAGGCTGTCGGCGGCACTGCAGGAGGGCCGGTCAGCAGCGGGGTCGTCGTCGTTCATCAGGTCGGGGAAGTGGGCGGCGGCGGTCGGCCAGGAGTCGCCCAGATCGTTATCGCCGAGTTGGCCCAGCACCACCTGTCCCTTGTCCCGGTCGCAGCCCATATCCAGCCACAGCGTGGATGCCATGAACGGGTTGTCGTGTTTGTCCTGACTGCCAAGCAGGTGGCGGGTCTTGCGGTTGTCCACGGCGGTCACGATCAGGTCAGCACGACCGGCAGCGGTCAGTGTCTTTTGCGTGAAACGGGTCGGCACGGCGTTCCAGGTGGTGCCCATGATCAGGTTGGTGCGGCTGGCCAGCGCCACGGCTTTGTTTTCGCCGATTTCATGGGGCCAGAAGCGTTGGCGCACGATGTTGGATGGGGTCACCTCGTCGTCGTCCATCACGGTCACCTGTAGCCCCGCTGAACCGAGGGCAATCATCGCTTGGTGCAGGCGCATCAGCCCATCAAAGAACTCGGCTCCGTTGCCGCCAGCGCCAATCAGCAGGACGTTGATCGGCTCATGGGTGTGCAGCCAGCGCATCGGCAGTTGTCGGGTTGGCATGGTCATAATCGTCTCTCCGGTGCTGGCGGTTCAGTTGGTGGTGGTCAGGGTTTTGAGCCACTGGCCCAAGGTGCGATTGGCGTCATTGAGGGACCGCATGGGGTAGCGCGGTTTTTTCGCCAGCGCCTCAAACCACGCGGTCATATCCTCCGCACCCTCCGGGTGAGTGTTCCACCAGTGGGTGAACGGGGATTCCAGAAACATGCGCTCAATGTCCTCGATGTGGCTCTGGCGCGGCTGCTCGGGCAGTTTGTTGCCACCGTCACACCATGCCCCGTCTGCGTTGACGTTGGGCAGGCCGCACTCGCGCAGGGCGGTGTCGGCATTCGGGCGACCGCTGCCGGTTGCCGCCATGATGTAAAGCCGTCCCTTGTGGCAGGCGAACACCAGTGGCGGCAGCGGGATACGCATATCGGTGCCATTCATGTTCACCAGTGTCTTACCCGCAGGGCGATACCACATGAGCGTTTCCTGAGTGCTGACCAGCACGTTGGTGTCCAGAATTTCAGGCTCGGCCACCACCTGCTCGGTCAGCGTGGCCAGAAGCTGTTGCTGGTCGTTGATGCCGAATACGCGGCCAGGGCCAAGGGTGGAGCGGTCGTTGTGGTGGATAATGTCGTGCGCGGTCACGCTCAGGCCCATCCCGTTATCGTAGGCGTGGCTGGAGTGCGAGAGCTTGTGGATCACAATGGCAACGGATTCAACTTGCATGGGGTGTCTCCTGTTCGGCGGTGCCGTTCTTGTCCGGTCGGGTGTTCCCCGATCTGTTATCGCTAAGTATAGGCGTAACGCCTACGTTGTGTCAAGCAATCAGGATCAATTTGCCGAGCAGTCGTTGACCGATGTTCCAGCGCTGGGCTTGCTGTTCCATTTGCTCGGCACTCGCTCCCCACGGAATCTGCGATCCGGCGCTTTCGTCGTCCATGCCCTGCATCTGGGATTCGTGGATTTGCTGAAGCTCGTTTTCCAGGCCGGTGCAGGCGGCTTCATAAATCGGGGAGCGAAAGCTGGTTTGCAGGCCGCTCATATCTGGCAGCAGATCACTGTCAATGGCATCCGGGCATTGGTGGGTGTCGATCACACCCCTGATCGCCGCCACAGTTTCGTGCAGCCAGCGGTGCAGGTCGGTTTCACGCTGTCCGGTTGGCTTGGGCAGGGTGGCGAGGTTGGCGGTCAGGGTGTCCAGAACGGCCCCGGCAACTCCCCAGGTTTCCTCAATGTCCACTTCCATTTGTTGAATGCGGGTGAAGTAATCCCATTCGTCGTAGCTGGTCACCATGCACGACTCGCCAACGGCCTCTATGGCTTCTTCCACGCTGCCAATATCGTCGGGCAGGTCGTGGTGGGCCAGATAAGCGGCAATGGCCTGCATTTCACCATCGGCCTCGTCCAGTATGAGTTCGGTGGAGTACCCCACAATCTCGGTCGGCAGGGCCAGCGGGTGCAGGTGGATCGAAATCAGGTTCAGGGTTTGCACCAGCGCCACGCGCAACGGATCGGGCAGGTCGGCCAGTTCAAAGCTCAGTTGCATCGCCTCCATGATGTTGCAGCCCATACCAAGCGCCCCGTCCTCGTCCAGCATGGCGCTTGCCAGCAGGGGTGAAATGGTGCGCTCGGTGGGCAGGTCGCTGTCAATGATGGTGTTGAGGTGTTCGGCGATGGATTGCAGGCCGCTGACCAGTGCCGCACACAGATCGGCGGTTTGCGTCGGCGGCAGCGGCTCGTTCTCCTGGGCGCGTTTAAGGGCCAGCAGGGCGTTGAGGGTGTCGTCCGCCAGCAAGTGCGGGTGGCGTTGGTGCCAGTCCAGCAACAGGCGGGTGAGCGCCGGGGCCGGTAATGTCTGGGTAATGGCCGTGGTTGAGGCGCGGTAAAGCTCCCCGTTGGGGTCGTTCATCCGGTCGGTGGTGCCTGCTTGCGCTCCCGCCCAGATCAGCAACGGCGACTCCTTGTTGTCCGCCAGCCATTGCGCCCGCTCGGGCGTCAGTCGGCCCAGCGCGTTGTGTACGGCAATGGCGTTGAACAGGGCGGTACGACCGGGGGTGGTGCGTGGCGTCAGGTGCGCCCACGTTGCCGTGCTGAACAGCGGTGCGGTGTCGGCCTGTACTCGCGGGGTTCGCAGCAGGGCAATGCGCGGGTCAGCCGCCAGCGATCCCGCCGCCAGGAACGGGTTGGCGGTCGCAGGGTGAGGCTGCGGGTGGTCAGTCGTGCCGGTGTGCGACAGCGGTGCAGTAGCAAGCATGACAGGTGTCTCCGGGTTGGCGGTGCCATATTCGGGTGTCGGGTGTTCCCCGATCTGTTACCACCAATAATAGGCGGTGCGCCTACCCCCTGTCAAGCGAGTGCGGTTAGATTTCGCAAGTGATACTGGCCCAGGTTCAGGCGCTCGGCCTGTTGCACAAGGCGCTCGGCTCCCAGATTGCAGCCAAGTGGCAGGCGGGGGTCGTCCTCATCATCGCTGTCCATGTGTATCTGAAACATGGTCTGGAGGGTTTGCCGGGACACAGCACAGTCCACCTCGAAAAGCGGTGTCAGGGTGCCTAGTGACAGGGAATACCCTACGTCCGCTTCACTGCCGGTGTCCAATGCGGTTGAGCAGGCGTGAGTGGTGGTCACCCGTTCAATGTCCGCCAGCACCGCCTGCATCCAGTCATGGAGCTTGCGCGTGATGGGCGCGGCGTTCTCAGGCACGACATTAACGGCTTCGCGCAAGGCGCTGATGGGCAGTGGGTCGGCCACGCGCCAGTAACGACAGGCCACTTCTTGCGCTTGCTGGATGGTCTTAATCTCGCTCCACGATTCAAAGCATTGGACGACCACCAGCGCGGGGCAGGCGGCAATGGCCTCACACACGTTTTCATCCGTCTCCGGCAGGTTGTGTTCGGCGAGGTAGGTGTCAATGTCGGCCAGATCATCGACGCCTTCTTCCAGGTCAATGGCGTTGCCGTATTCCAGCAGGTCGGCGGGAGTGGTCAGCGGGTGCAGGTGCAAGTTGATCAGTCGCACCGTCTGGGCCAGGGCGTCTCGGGTGGCGTTGGGCAGGTCGGCCATTGCCACCGGCAATTCCAGCGCCAGAAACTCCGGGTTCGTCAGCGTGAGTACGGTATCAGCCGCGAGGTCGGGTGCGAACGTATAGCCGGATACGCACTCCTGCTCCATGCCCCGGCCAATCGTGCGATTGAGGTCGTCGGCGATTGCTTGCAGGCTGGCGGTGAGGGCGTCTACCGCACCGTTCGCGTCTCCATTGGGGGCCGCGTTGTCGGCCACGGTGCGCTTGAGCGTCAGCAGGGCGCTCAGTGCATCGTCCGCCAGCCATTTAGGGTCACGCTGATGCCAGTCCAGCAGGAAGCGGATCAGGTCGGCCACCGGCAACGCCCCGGCCAACGCGGCGATGCTGGCGGTGGCCAGTTCGCTGGTTTCGCAACGCGGGGTGCGTAGCAGGGCCAGCCGGGGGTCTGCCGCCAGCGATCCCGCCGCCAGGAAGGGGTTTACCGGGGGATGCGAGGCATCGCCGCCTGCGGCAACGGACACCCCTTGACCGATTTGGCCAGATTGAACAATTTGCGGGCTTGTTGTTGTGACAGGCATGGCTCGGCCTCACGCTTGGTGTCGCTGTCTTGAGGGGCAGGGCGGGGCTCATTGCCCGCCCACTCGCTGAGTTCGGCCAGTGCGGCGTTGCGGTCAACCATTGGCTTTGAACTCCGAGGCTTTCATTACGAATACGATCGCATCGCCTTCGGCACCCTGTTCTTCGACTTTGCCACGCTTGAGTTGCGGGTACTGGTTCGCGTAATGCTCCAACACCTGCTCGGGGGTCAGGTCGGAGTCCGGGTCGGGCAGGTCTACGGTGCCCATCCGAAATACGCGCTGCATCTTGATAGTAGCCATGTGGTGTCTCCTGTTTCTCCGGTTTGGCGGTATGCCTTATTGGTTCAGGGTGATCCCTGATCTGGTATGAGTAAGTGTAGGCGTTGCGCCTATTTGAGTCAAGGGGTTTTGTGCCACCGTGCGGTATTTTTTCGTGGAAACACCGGCCTTGCCGGTGGGGCGGGCCGTTGGCCCTTGGGGGCGGGGCTGCGCCCCTTTCGGGTATGGCCCGATTCGGGCTTGCGCCCTCACGGTCATGGGCCGGTCGGCGTTGCCGCCTCCCGCCCAGGCTGGCCGGAAAGAAAAGGGTGGTTGCTGGACGTAAGGGCGAGGGGCTAGGGGTGTCCAGCAACCGATTAACAGGGCAGGGAGGTGGTCTGCCCCGTTAAACCAGGAAAACAGGGTGGAGCCGCAAGGGCTCGGAGACTGGCTATCTATCGGCAAGCAAGCAGTCACCTTGCGGCTCCTGTGGCACCTGCGAAGACCAGACTACGTTCAGTGCCAACGGAATTGAGTGTGCCTGATGCGGGGATTCCAGGTCAATACCTTATGCGAAGGCACAAAAAAACCCGCCAGAGGCGGGTGAGGCTTTGCTGCGGTGTCGTCTGGGTATATCTGAGAGAGAAAGAGCATAAGGTGATGGTGACCGACTTGAGCGAACGCTACAGAGTTGCAATCCCACGCGAAGTTACCAAGCCGGTCACCATCATCATTTCACCGGAAGGAGCACACAACCAATGAAACGTGGGTTGTATCTTGCCGTGCTGAATTATCCATGTCAACACCTTATGCGAAGATATAAAAAAACCCCGCAGAGCGGGGTTCAGGTCATGGAACAGTGAAGTGACTCTGCAAAAGTCTCATGCCAAACCATGCGAGGGCCGATGTACCCTTTAGGTTCACTGCTACGAGGGGGAGCATAGGCGCTTCTCTATTGCGTGTCAACTAATATAGGTCATGCGAAGCTAAAAACCCCGCAGATGCGGGGTTTCGGATCGGGCGTGGCCGTCAGAGGGCGAGGGTTGGGGTGCTGTCGTCCTCGCCGGGGTTGTCCTTGCTCTCGCCGCCAATCGGCGGCAGGTCGCTTTCATCGTCCTTGGCCGGGGCGCTGGCGGATTTGTCGGCTTTGGTGGTCGTGGTCTTACCCCCTTTGCCCTTGCTGCCTTTGTCTTTTTTCGCACCCGCCGCAATGTTGGCTTCCAGGGCGGCGGCACGGCTGGCCCAATCGCTGCGGTGGCCTACCTGTTCGTTCACCACGGCATACAGTTCCGCCTCGATGGTTTCCGGGGTGCCAATGGCCTTGAGGTAGGTGGACAGCGCCCCGCACAGAGCCTTGAGTTCTTCGGGCGCGTTGTTGGGGATCGGGCCAACCACCGGCTTGGCCACCACCACCAGTTCCCCTTCAGCTTTGGGGTTGGCGCTAATGTCCAGGGTGACGGTAGCGGTTTTGCTGTTCAGCAGCGGCTTAACGGCGTTAATCAGTGACATAGGTGTTCTCCTGTTCGGCGTGTGCCTTGATATTGGTCAGCAGGTGTCCTGCCTTGTTGGTGTCTCTAAATATAGGCGCTACGCCTATCTCTTGTCAAGCAATTTGTGCGACAAGGGCCGGATGCCCCGCAGGGCATCCGTTTCCACTCAGTCCAGTTTCAGGTCGTCGGGGATGAAGCCATTGAAATCAAAGTCGCTGGATTCCACGGCCTTGAGAATGTCGCCCTTCTTGCCGCCGATCAGGCTCTTGAACGCTTTGTCGTCGTCCGCCTGGGCGTTGTGGTGCTTGGCGAACCCGGAGGCTTCCAGCAGTTGACCGATCACCGGCTTGGTGAATGCCTTGAGGTAGTCGGCGTCCATAACAAAGTGCTTGGTCAGGTCGGCGTCTTTATTGGCGCTGTACCACTCGGCCACGGAGCCGAAGGTGTCCGCGCCGTTCTCGCCACCAAAGCTGCTTTTGGCTTTGTGCAGGGCGCGACTGGCAAGGTCGAGTTGCAGGGCGGTTAGTTCGTCGTCGCTGTAGGTGTCCAGCATCATCGCGGCCTTGGCGCGGTTCTCGCCGGTCAGGTTGTACGGCCAGCCCTCGGGCTTGTTCGTCGGCTCCAGGTTGGCGTCCGCCATCATGGCCAGCAGCGCCATGATCTGTGCGGTGCGGTGATCGGCGTTTTGCTTGAGGTGGGTTGCCGCCGCCTTGCGGTGGATGGTGTGGTGCTGCGCCAGAATGGCCTTGGGGGTGGCCGGTTTGCTGGCTTCGGCTTTCGGCTTGCTGGCTTTGCTCTTGGCCGCAGGCTTACTGGTGGCGGTCTGGCTGGCGGTCTGGCTGTTGGCAGTCTCAGCCGGGGTGGTCGCCGGGGCGGCGTCCGTGGCGATGATTTCCTGGTAGGCTTTGATCTTGCCTTTCAGGCAGGCCATGTTGAAGCAGATGTTGCCCACCACCTTGGCACCGGCACCGATGCTGGTGTTGATCACCGCGCCGAAGTTCTCGCACTTGGCGCACTCGCGCAGTTGCTCGGCTCCCACGCCCTGCTTGCCGGTTTCCAGTACGTTGGCGGCGGTGCCTTTGGCGACTTCGTGGGACAGGGCCACGGTATTGTAGGATTCGGCCAGTTCTTCCTTGAGCGCGGTCATGTGTTCGCTGGATTTGCGCTCAAAGCAGGCTTTGTTCAGGCATTGGGCCTTGGTGGTTTGCGCGTCGAACAGGGTGGCCTGAGTGGACGAGTTATGGGTGCAGCCGTTGCAGTCGGTTGTGTCGAACGGGGCGCTGGCGATCTTCAGGGAGGATGCGTCCAAAGCGGCCTGAAACTGCTCAACGGTCAGCTTCTTCTTGATAATCAGTTCCACGGCGTCTTTCTGCACCTCGGAGCGCAGGCCAGACAGCAGTTGCGCGTGACCGATGGTGATTTGACGGTCAATCAACGCTTGCGCGGTGTTCGTGCTGCAATGGGTCAGTTGAATACGACCATCCAGCTTCTGCCGAGTCCAGCCCATGACGCGGCACACTTCGTCCTTGTCGTAACCGTCCGCCAGCAGTTGTTGGGCCGCTTGGCCTTCATCGACCGGGCTCATGTCGTTACGACGCAGATTTTCCGTGACCGCCGCTTCCTTGAGGTCTTCGTCGGCAATGTGACGAATGTTGGCCGGAATCTCGGTCAGGCCAACTTCCAGCGACAGGTCGTAACGGGTTTCACCGGCAATCAGTTGGTACTTGCCGGGGTTGGTCGGGTGAGGGCGCACCAGGATGCTTTGCAGGACGCCTTGCTTGCGGATGGAGTCGCGCATATCGTTCACATCATCAATGGAGCGGATGCGGCGTGGGTTGTGGCCCTCGATCTTCTCAATGGCGTCCAGCGGCAGGTTCTTGGCTTCGCCCTGTACGTTTTCAATCTGGTCGGTCGCAGTCATGTTCATGGTTGTCTCCTGTTCGGCTTGTGCCGGTTTTCTTGTGGTGCGGTTCGCACCGGATGTTCGGGGAAGGGCACCGTTGCCGGTGCCCGTTCCTGTTACTGCATGAAGTCCTCGTTGGCGTCCCACGTAAGGGCGGAATCGGGTTCGGCTGTTGCCATGTACGGCGCAGCGGGTTCTTCGATTCGGTTGCCCTGTTCACCCTCGGAATGGGTGTCTGCGTGAGTGCCGGCGCATACCGCGTTCATGGCGTCAGCCATGCTGGCCAGTGAAGTGGTCAGTGCGGTATTGCTGGCGTAACAAAGCGAATCTTTCATGGTAGTCTCCGTGTTTGGCGGTTTGCCTTAGTTTGGGTGTGGGCGGTACGTTCTTTTTCTCCCGCATCCACACCCTCAATTATAGGCGGTGCGCCTATCTTGTCAACCACTAAATTGCCTGAAATTCGTTTTTGTCACCTCTTGCATAGGCGTACCGCCTACTTTATAGTGTCAGGTAACAATCATGGCCGATCACTGGCCGTTACCACACATGAGGTTTACGCCGTGTCACAAACTGCAGAGACCCCCGTTACTGCCGCTGACGACGTCCAGCGCCGTTTGCCGTTCGCCTGGGCCAAGCGTCAGGGTGTCGTGCTGACCGTGGATGAGGCCGGTGTGCCGGTCGCCCGGATGCGCCCCGGTGTCAGTATGAATGCGCTGAGTGAGGTCAACCGCGTAGCCGGTGGCTCCGTGCGCTTTGAGCGGATCAATGACGCCGAGTTCGATCAGGCGCTTAACGAGGCATACCAAACCGATTCCGCCGAGGCCATGCAAATGGTGGAGGGGATTGGTGACGATCTGGATTTAGCCTCGCTGGCGGACTCGGTGCCGCAGACCGAGGACTTGATGGAAACCGAGGACGATGCGCCGATCATTCGCCTGATTAACGCCATTCTGACTGAAGCAGTGAAGGCAGGCGCGTCCGACATTCACATTGAAACCTACGAAAAGCAGTTGGTGGTGCGCTTCCGCGTCGATGGGGTGTTGCGTGAAGTGGTGCAGCCCAAGCGCGAACTGGCACCGCTGCTGGTGTCCCGTATCAAGGTCATGGCGAAGCTCGATATTGCCGAGAAGCGGGTGCCACAGGACGGGCGCATTGCCCTTCGGGTGGCCGGTCGTGAGGTGGATATCCGGGTGTCCACAATGCCAGCGGCCCAGGGCGAACGGGTGGTGCTGCGTCTGCTGGACAAGCAGGCCGGTCACATTGACCTGTCGGCGCTCGGCATGGCTGAGAATGATCTGACCCGGATGCGCCAGCTTATCCAGCGTCCCCACGGCATTTTGCTGGTCACCGGCCCGACCGGCTCCGGTAAGTCCACCACGCTGTATGCCAGCCTGCAGGCGATCAATGACCGCAGTCGCAACATTCTGACCGTCGAAGACCCCATTGAATACGATCTGCCGGGAGTGGGGCAGACTCAGGTGAATCCGAAGGTGGATATGACCTTTGCCCGAGGCTTGCGGGCGATCCTGCGCCAAGACCCCGATGTAGTGATGATCGGCGAAATCCGCGATCTGGAAACCGCAGAGATTGCGGTGCAGGCCAGTCTCACCGGCCATCTGGTGCTGTCCACCTTGCACACCAATACCGCCGTGGGCGCGATCACCCGCCTGATGGATATGGGGATTGAGCCCTTCCTGATTTCATCCTCGCTGGTGGGTATCGTCGCGCAACGACTGGTGCGGGTGCTATGCCCGGAATGTCGGGAGGCGTTTGCCGCCAGCCCCGAACACTGCCGGTTCCTTGGGGTGGGTGCCGGGACGCCGCCCACGCTCTACAAAGCCTGCGGCTGCGATGCCTGTAATCAGCTTGGCTATCGGGGCCGCGTGGGCATTTACGAGGTGGTGCCGGTGGATGAAGCGATCAGCGGATTGATCCATCAACGCGCCGGGGAGCAGGCGCTGGACGCCGAGGCTCGCCAGCACACCCGCAGCATTCACGCCGATGGGGTGGAGAAGGTGCTGGCCGGTGTGACCACGATGGAAGAAGTGATGCGTGTAACGCACAGGAGCGTGTAAGCCATGCCAGCCTACGACTACAAAGCGATCAAGCCCAACGGCAAAGCCGCCAGCGGCGTCATTGAAGCCGATGCCCCGAGAGCCGTGCGTCAACAGTTGCGCGAACGCGGCCTGATGCCCTTGGAGGTGGAGTTGGCCACCACCCGCCAGCATAAGCGAGCCCCGTTGTTCGGCGGGGCCTCCCTGAGTGCGTCCGATCTGGCGCTGGTGACCCGCCAGCTTGCCACGCTCATTCAATCGGGCATCCCTATTGAGCAGGCATTGGGGGCCGCAGCCGCACAAACCGATCAACCCCGCATCCGTAGCATGTTGTCGGCGGTACGCGCCAAGGTAACCGAGGGTCATACGCTGGCGGACAGCCTGGGCGAGTTCCCCGGTGCGTTTCCACGCCTGTATCGGGCGACCGTGGCGGCAGGCGAACATGCCGGTCACCTGGATCTGGTACTGAACCGGCTGGCGGATTACACCGAGCAACGCCAGGAGGCCCGACAGAAAATCCAGCTTGCCGCGATCTATCCGGTGATCCTGACGGTGGTGGCCGTGGCCATTGTGGTGTTCCTGGTGGCCTACGTGGTGCCGGATATTATCGAGGTGTTCGTCAAGCAGGGGCAGGCGTTGCCGGTGCTGACTTCGGCGCTGCTGGTGGTGTCGGATTTCCTGGCGGCATGGGGTGTGTATCTGCTGGCGGGTTTGACGGTGGCTCTGATCGGGTTCCGGCTGGCCCTGCGCCGTCCGGGGTTCCGGCTGCGTGTCCATAAGCGTCTGCTGCATGTACCAGGCCTGCGCTCGATGGTGCGCGGGGTCAATACGGCCCGTTATGCCAGTACCCTGAGTATCCTGACCACCAGTGGGGTGCCGCTGGTCGAGGCCATGCGGATTGCCGGGGAGGTGTTGGGCAACGATTACCTGCGCGGCAGGCTCAAGGATGCCGCCCGAACCGTGAGTGAAGGCGGGGCGCTGAACAAGGCGCTGGCGCAGACCGGGTATTTCCCACCGATGATGCTGCACATGATTGCCAGCGGTGAGGCCAGCGGCGAACTGGACGATATGCTGGCCCGCACCGCCCGGATGCAGGAGAACACGCTACAGTCGAAGATTGCCGCGATGGTCGGCCTGTTTGAGCCCATGATGCTGTTGGTGATGGGTGGGGTGGTGCTGGTGATCGTGCTGGCAATCATGCTGCCGATCCTGAACATGAGTAACTTGGTGGGGTGACGCGCTGGCGGCTCCAAACGGCGTTACCCTATTGACAGCGGTAGGCGTAACGCCTATATTAGTCAATACGATAATCACTAACCTGACTAACCCGGCCTTGCCGAACAGGAGACTGACAATGCAGCACACTTCCCCGGCGCGTCCTGCGCCCTGTTCTTCCCGCGCCCAGCGTGGTTTTACCCTGATCGAAATTATGGTGGTCATGGTCATTCTCGGCCTGCTGGTGGCAATCGTTGCCCCCAACATCATGGGCCGTTCCGACCAGGCCCGCGTGACCATCGCGCAAACCCAGTTGAGCAACATCGCCAACGCCCTTGATCTGTACCGGCTGGACAACAGCCATTACCCCTCTACCCAACAGGGGTTGCAGGCGCTGGTGGCCAAGCCCTCCGGCTCCCCGGAACCAAAGAACTGGAACCCGGACGGGTACATGAAATCCGTACCCAAAGACCCTTGGGATAACGAGTATCAGTACATCAGCCCCGGCGTGGACGGCCCGTATGACCTGTATTCCTTCGGTGCGGACGGCCAGGAAGGTGGCGAAGGCGATGCCGCTGACATTAGCGTTTGGGACGTTCAGGAGTAAGTCATGGCGCGGCTGACCGGCACACAACAAGGTTTCACCCTGATCGAGATACTGGTGGTGCTGGTGTTGGTCGGCCTGCTGGCGGGTGTGGCTGTCCTGACGATGGGCGGCTCCACGGAGCAGCGGGCGCTGGAGCAGGATGCACGGCGGTTGTACCTGACCTTGCAAACCGCCGCCGAGTTGGCGGTAACCGGCAATCAGGAAATCGGGGTGCGCGTCAGCGACTCAGGCTACCAATTCCTGACCCTGGATGCCGAGGACGGCGAATGGCGGGAGAGCGAGACGCGCTTGCTCAAGGGTGACCAGTTTGCCCCCGGCGTGGTGGTGACCCATCAACTGCGGGCCGGGTTGCCCCGGCTGGCGGACAAGAGTGCCGACCAGCGCCCGGACTTGGTGTTCCTGTCCAGCGGAGCGGTGACCGGCTTTGAAATCACCCTCGGTCGGGCGTCCGGGCCGGTGTACCGGATTGCCTCGGACGGTCGGCTCCCGCTGACCTGGGATACCCCGGAGGGCGAGGCATGACAGCGCAACGCGGATTCACATTGATCGAGGTGCTGGTGGCCCTGCTGGTGTTTGGGCTGCTGGCGGGTGCAGCCGGAAGCGTGGCCAGCAACGCCATTGGCACCCATAAGCGGGTCGAGGACAAGACGCTGGCAAGCTGGCTGGCGCAAAACACGATCACCGAAACCCGGCTGGCCGGAACCTTGCCAGCGAATGCCGCCAACACCGAATCGGTGGAGTACGCCAACCGCCAGTGGCAGGTGCGGACGCAGATCGCACCGACCGAGGATAACGCCCTTCGTCGGGTCACGGTCACAGTCGCCCAGCCGGACAGCCAGGGCGAACCACGCCCGGTGCATACGTTGGTGGCGTTTATCGAAAGCCGGAGACAGTAATGAGGATGCCTGCAATGGAACAAGGATTCACGCTACTGGAAGTGCTGGTCGCCGTGGCTATTACCGGCGTCATTGGGCTCGGCCTCTGGCAAACCCTACATGGGGTGATGCAGACCCGCGAACGCATTGAAACGGTATCCACGCAGTTTGAGCAGTTGCGCCAGACCTTCACGCAGTTGGAGCGCGATGTGCTGCAGGTGGTTAACCGGCCGGTGCGCGATCAATACGGTGATTTTCTCCCGGCATTGACCACCCGCGTAGACGGGTACGGTGTTCAGCTTACCCGCCAGGGTTGGCGCAATCCGCTGGCTACCCGGCGCAGCAATCAACAGCGTGTGGCGTGGGCGCTGCACGGCTCCGAGTTGGTGCGTACCGACTGGCCGGTGCTGGATCAGGGGCAGACCGATCATGGGGTGGATGCGGTAACGCTGGAAGGCGTCGAGGCGTTCACGTTTGAGGTTCTGGACGGCGGTCGCTGGCGGACACAGTGGCCCACCGATGTGGCGCTGGCTGGTCAGGGTGCCGGTGAGCGCCCGGAGTTTGGTTTCCCTGCCGCCGTGCGGGTGCATATTGAACATGAGCGGTTTGGCCCGGTGACCCGTGTCTGGTCACTGCCGGATGCCGTGCCTTTCCAGGTGTTCACCGGGGGTGCGGATAACGATGAAGATAACGATCAGCGGCAGGAGCAGGTGCAATGAAGCCGGTCGAGCGTCAGCAAGGGGTTGCCCTGATCATGGTTCTGCTGGCCCTGGCGCTGGTGGTGATGATTGCCGCAGGCATGGTCAGTCGCCAGTCGCGGGCGGTGCTGCTGGCGGATCACTCGCTGGCGGGCCAGCAAAGCCAACAAGTCGCCCTGGGCGTGGAGGCGTTTGCCCGCCAGATGCTGATCCGGGATGTCGAGGATGAGAAGAACGGGGTGCGCACCGACGATGCGAGTGAGCCCTGGTTGGCGTATTCCGCCATTCTGCCGGTCGATGTGGGGCAGCGGGCCGTGGCCGTGCAGGTTAACGACCTGTCCGGGCGCCTGAACCTTAATGATCTGGTGGGTGCCAACGGTGAGGTGGACCGCGTGGCCTATGAGCGCTTTGAGCGCCTGTTTGAAGTGGTCGGGGTGTCTGAAGTGTCCGTGGATGCCCTGGTGGACTGGATCGACCCGGATAACCAGCGGGTCAGCGGCTACGGTGCCGAGGATGGGGCGTACCTGCTGCAAACCCCGGACTACCGGGCCGCCAATCAGCCGTTCACCTCGGTGTCCGAACTTCGCGTGATCGATGGCATGACCGAGGACGCCTATCAGGCCTTGCGCCCGAACGTGGCGGCACTGCCGGCAACCGGCGCGGGGGTAAACGTCAATCTGGCCCCGGTCCCGGTGCTGATGAGCCTGCACCCGCAGATCACCCGAGCGGCGGCAGAGGGTATGGTTGAGGCCCGGATGGATGCCCCGTATGAGCAAGTGCAGGATTTTCTGGCCGAACCGGCGCTGGCCGGTACCGGCATGGCGAACCGCCAGCTACAGGTGCTTTCCCGATATTTTGAGGTGGTGGCCCAGGTCACCGATAACGATAACCGCCGCGTGGCACTGGTCAGCCAGCTTTACCGGGACGATCAGGGGCAGGTTCACACGCTGAACCGTTCTCTGGGCCGAAATGCCCGGATTACCAAGCCACGCGCCCCGATGTAACCAAAGGATGCCCGTTATGACGCACCGCCTGTTTATTAAGCCACGATTCTCTGTGCGCGACTCTCTTGGGATGGAGGAACGCCGGTACGACTGGAGCCTGCGTAACGGCGATGGTGAGGTGCTGGCCGAAGGCCATCAGGATACCGACCACACGATTTCCGAGACCATCGTAAACCACCAGTTGTTTCGCGTGGATGCCGTGGTGTTCCTGTCCGGGTCAACCGTGAGCTATTTTGAAGCCGAGTTGCCCGCGAAGGTGAAGCCCGCCCAGGCCCCGCAAATGCTGGCCTACGCCATTGAGGATGATCTGGCCCAGCCGGTGGATATGGTGCATGTGGCCCACGGCGAGCCCGAAGGCAACCGTTATCCGATCGCCGCCATTGATCATTGGGAGATGAGTCAGTGGGTGGACCTGTTTGACGACTGGCCGGGAGTGGCTTTGACGGCCATTGTGCCCGATGTGACCGCCATGCCGATCACCAGGGATGGTTGGACCCTGTTTGTGGCCGACGATCACCTGATGGCCCGCTTTGACAAACGTGAGTGGATCGCGCTGTCCCGCCACGACCTGTCTTTGTTCACCATGATGCTCGATGGTCACTCCGAAGCCGCGCCAATGAGTGCCTGGTTTGCCAGCGACGAGAATGCGCGGGCCTTTGAGCAGGTTCAGCTTCCCGAGCAGGTGCGCGTGGAAAGCCGCCACACATTGTCGGTGTCTACGGTGAACTGGCTGGCGGATCACTGGATGGTTGGCGATTGCGACCCGATCAATCTGTGCCAGGGTGCTTTTGTTCGTCGCGGGGCGCCGGGGAAAGCGAAAGCCTGGAAGCCGGCGATGGTTGTTGCGGCAGCTTTGTTTGCCGTACAGGTGGCCGTGAACATTGGTTCGGGCATCGCCGCCAGCGCCGAGGCCGACCGGTTGGAGCAGGCTGTGATGACCGAATACCGCCAGGTGTTCCCGGATGACACCCGGACGCACGTTGGTAACGTCAAGCGGGTGCTGCAGGGGCAGCTCCGGGTAGCCCAGGGTAACGAGAATAATGGTGACTTTCTGAATCTGCTTCGGGTGACCGGGCAGGCGCATGCCAGTGTCGGGGATGCGGTACAGGTAACCTCCCTGAACTACAGCGCCCAGCGCGGCGGTCTGTCGGTGGAGGTGTCCGGTGAGGACTACCGGGCCTTAACCGACCTGCGCGATGGGGTGGCGGGGCGCGGTGTGTCCGCCAGCATTGGTTCGGTGGTGAATGAGGCGTCCGGTACGCGCGGGCGGTTGAGTGTCGGAGGTGAGTCATGAGTCAGGTGACAGCGATGAAGCAGTGGGGCAAAACCGCTTTTAAGAAGCTCGATGAGCGCAGCCAACGGGCTTTGAAGGTGCTTGGCGTGGCCTTGGTGGTGACCGTGGCCTACGCGGGTATTTATCAGCCCAGTGCGGCGTTTGCCGAACAGCAACAGACCCGCGCCGAACACGCCGCTGCGTTGCAGGGCTGGGTGCAGGCCAATGAATCGGATATACACCGGCTGGGCGCCGGTGTATCGCAGGACGCCGCCGAGCGCCGGCAGCGCCCTGACGGGGAGCGGGAGCTAATGACCGTGGTCACCGGCAGTGCCCAGGCGCATGGGGTGACTCTGCAGCGGTTTGAGCCGGCTGGCGGGTCACAGGTGCGCGTGTGGGTCGAGCAGGGCGACTATGGCAAGGTGGCGGGTTGGCTGGAAGCACTGGATCGGGATTACGCGGTGTCCGTGTCCCAGGCGGCGATGGATCGGGCCGGTGAGGCCGGGAAGGTGAGCGCCAGGGTGACACTGGCATTGTAGAGAGGTGGCCCCGATGAAATGGTTGGCCATGATTGTGTCGATGGCGCCCGCCCTGGTGGCCGCAGATATAGAGCCCGAGTTCTACGTGTGTGGCCCGTATATTCAGGCCTCGCTAGTCGGGGAGCCAACCAAGCAGGGGTGGCCTGTGGTACTCAGGCTGACCGATGCTGGCGCCCGTGCGTTTGAGGGCTTCACGGCCGCCAATCAAGGCCAGGTGGTTCGGGTCGTGGTGGGGGAGCAGGTTTTCAGTCGGGCAACCGTGAATTCGGCGATGGCTGGCGGGCGCCTGCGTGGAGTGTTTGGGTCCGAGCGTGAGGCCAGGGTTTGGTGGCAGAGGCTGGCGGCAAAGGTGCCGGAGGCGCCCTGTGGGGCGCCGGGATCACCTGAATGGCGCAACGGTCTGCAAGGGTAATCATCCCAGGCGCGGACCTTCCGGTTCGTCATCCAGATCGTCCGTCAGTTCTGGTGCATCAGTGAACGGCAGCTTGCATTCCAGGTCGTTTGCAGAGTAGTGGCGCTGGGCATTGAGCAGTTGCTGGCGAACCTCATTTTCGGTACCGGGGAACGCGAACCACTCTTCGTCGGTCGGGGCTCCCCCCAGGCTTGCCTCCCTGGTGCCGACCAGGGACAATCCTGTGATGTCGTGTTCCACGAAACGGTTATTGCGGTCGATAACAACCGGCCGGTTCGTCATATCGCAAACGGCAATGTCGCTGGGTGCATACCTGGGGTCTGCTTCAGCAAACTCGGCATGTTTCGCCAGCGCTCGGTCCTTGTCATAGAACACATAGACGCGCGTGCTTTGTGGGCCTATTCTGGCCTGAAAACGATACGCTTGGTTCATTGGGGCCTCTATATGATTTCTTGGGTATTAGGATTCGTGTACCCAAGCGTAGAGCGTTGTGGTGTGCGGGTACAGTGTCCTGACCGCACTGGTTCACTTTGGGTGACAGGGCGGCAGGTAGGGTGTTTGTAGCGGTTATTTGCCAAGGCAGCGCCGAGTCACGGTCATAACCTGATCAAACACAACTTCTTTTGACGCGCTGGCATCAATCACTGAAAACAGGTCCGGCTCCTTGTGAGCCTGTTCCAGAAAGCTCTCCCGAACCGTATCCAGATAGTCCAGTCCCCGTTGCTCGATACCGTCCACATCGGCCAGGGCCGCGTTGTGGGCCAGTCCCTCGCGGGGGTCCAGATCGAAGATCAGGTGGTGATCCGGTTTGAATGCCCCCAGCGCCAGTTCTTCCATGGCCCGAGCGGTGGCCTCGGGAAAGCCCCGGCCAGCGCACTGAAACGCAATCGTGGAGGGTGTGTAGCGGTCGCACAGGACAATCTGGCCTTCAGCCAGTGCTGGCTGGATCTTGGTTTCCACATGGTGCGCCCGGGCGGCGATGAACAGCAGCATTTCGGTGGTTGGGGTGCTGGGGTCGTCGGTGACCCGTAACAGCATTTCACGGATCGCCTCGGCGGTCGGGGTGCCGCCAGGCTCCCGGGTGACCATGACGGTGTGGCCTTCCTCGCGCAGTGTTTCGGCCACCCGGTGCATCTGCGTGGTCTTGCCGGCGCCGTTGTTGCCGTCGAATACGATGAATGTTCCGGTGGCCATGGTGTTTCCCCTGTGTGGCAATGCCGTTCGTGTCAGGATTTCCCTGATCTGCTGTGACTTATCATAGGCGTACCGCCTAGTTTTGTCAAAGGTTGGCCTCGGTCATGCGACTTTCACGCTCAGCCCAGCGAAGGCCCAGGCTCCAACACGTCATCGTCATCGAACTGATTAAAGCGGCGGCCAACAGACGTGTCTTTAAGGTCGCTATCGGCCATCCCATGCTCAATTAGCTCGTTTAGGCATACCTGTGCGGCTACTTGGGGGTCTTCATTTTCAACAATGAAGTTGTTTTCGAACATCCATACCTGCGCGCACCAGCGTTTCGAGCCCTCTGGCGGTGATAACAGGCTGATCTTGTATTTAATTATCGTATCCAGGGAAATTGTCGCCATGGCAGACTCTCGTCGTCAAATAAAGTGTTACAGTTATTTCGTTGCATTCCAATGGTTACGGGTTAGGATTCGCGGCACGTTCGAGCGCAGCCTGAATAACAAAGCCCTCGGCCTGCCTGGTTGAATCATCGAGCCCCATTTTCTCAACGATAGCCTCAAGTTCGCGCAGTTTTCCGTCCCGGAGAATTCCAGTTCGACGCCATTCAACGATTTCACGGCTGCACTGGGTCAGATTCTGCTCTGCAAATGTTTTGGCTTTCTGCTGAATGCTCATGGGCTCCAGGTTCCAATCAGTGTTTCGTAACTGGGGCGTTTCGCCACCAGTCAATTATCTCGATTCGCGCAATAGCAACGCCCAGCGGAGTAAACACCCAAAACAGCGCGGTCAGCCCCCAGGCGATGGCCGCCGTCAACGCATTAATATCAGTGCCCGGTTGAGGTAGAGCGGCAAGAAGAAACGCCCAATATATGCGCATGGTCTCAGCATTACAGGCTAATGCCATCACCATGGCACTATGGGCACTAAGCTGCGCCGTTCCTTCCTCCATTCCCATAATGGTTTTGGTGGTGCTGCCTCCCATTCGATAACCAATGTATAGGCCAATGGTGGATAATGAAATAAACCAGAACGCTTCAAGCGGTCCTATTTGTCCAAACATCTAGCTCTCCCTAAAGCGATTTCCCGTCAATCTGTGAGCGCTTCGTTTGCAACAGTGAACACGCGGTACCGTTGCCGATAAAGGCCTCTGTAAATAAAAAGGTTGCCCACACGTCGGTTGCTGTCTTTTACATCGAACTTGGCTGCCATGCCGTCGTCATCCAGAGCAATATAGAGTCCAGATTGAAACTCGGTTCCTTGAATAAACTTGCCTTCATTCAAGGCCTCCAGAGCTGAGAAGAAATCATGCTCAAACTGGATTTCGCTGGTATGTTTCTCGTTCATGGTTTTTGGTTCGCAGCCTGCCCTTGAGCATCCCAAAGTCATGAGCGCCCGGCATACCTCGCAGTCGGGATCTCGGGCGTCATGGCCTTCAATACTATCGGGACAAAGACCCTGGTACAGATGAACAACCTCCCCGGTGGCCGCCTTCTGAAGAACATCTACCGCCGACGCATAATCGACCAGGTCTGGTCCAAATTTCCTCAGACTGGTACGCAACGAAGTGCCAGGGTTTTCATCAATCATCACTTTCTTCATTGCTGGCGCCCCTCGGTTTCCAATGTCAGAGTTGTTCGTAGATAGCGCGAACTCGATCCCGCATGGGGTAGGAGTCGCGCTCTTTGTGGCCATGGTAGTAGGTCGCCACCGCGTCCCAGATATCGCGTTCGTTGCCACCGGCTTGGTTCATCAGCCACCAGGCTGCGGCCTGATAGTTCACACAAGGATCGGAGCGCACAGCGCTTTCCGGTGCATCTACGCCATCAGCCGCGATGGGGATGATTAGATCGTAAAGTCCCATGGGGCCATGGTGGTTTCGTTTTCCTTCCCAATTCGCCTGAGCCTCCAGGACCAGTGCATGGAAAACTTTGTCAGGAACGCTGTATTCAGCCGCCGCTTCTGAAGCGCAGTCGGGATAGTCGGCAGATACGTGCATTGAAGTGAACATCAGGAGTGCTGTGGTTACTGTTTTCAACATTGTTCGTTTTCCTATGTAACTCAAACGCTACTTTTGGGATAAAACATCCGTTCATTGAATAAAGGCCAAGTCCGTTCGCGCACTTTCGTGCCAATTAAAAGCATCTGAATTCACGTATTCTGAGTATCATGGTAGGCACACAATAGCGTAAGGGCGATGACACCACTCACCACGAACAACCAGAGTGGCATCGGATAAACGATGATGTCGAAAAGCGCGACACCAATTAAGGCAACTGCCCCCTCACACAAATCTCTAAGCATAGATGTTTCCTTATAATGGCCGACTCCCCAGAACCGTATTCCCACATCGCAATTTGGGGTGACCAGGAGTTTCACCGCCGGGGATGGACGCTATTCCACCATTGTGTAGCCAGCTTATCCGGACCCCGAGCAAATCGAACTACCGACGAACCCAGTTATCCGGCCCTGCAAAACGCTTTCAGCGTGCGCGTGTAGCGCAGAGGCCGCACCGGCAACCTTTCGGTCTGGTCACTGCTAAATAGCCTCACTACCCTAGAAGCTGCTTAGCAGTGGCCTCGAAAGGCCGAATTCCCACTTAATCAGCTTTGGTAGTTGACCAGCGAATCGCAACAACAATGAAGCTCAACACAAATAGAGTCGAAAAACCCTTGATCACCCAAACCAGTGCTCCGACCGGTGATTTTGGGTCGGCACCTTCATTAAGCCAAGCCCAGGGAATACCAATAAAAGCGAACACGAACATTGCCGTTAGGCCCAGAAGCCAAAGAACTTTGCAGACCTTTTCCGTTTCAATCATTGGCACGATCTCCAATCATGCATGATGCGCATTGCTTTTCCGTTTTTTATTGCGCGCTCTTCGAGCCGCCCGCGCATCGTTTCTCCGCTTTTCATCGCTGGCATCAAGCGCTCTTCTACTCGCCCTATTGCGGACAATAATGCGGAATAGGGCGGATGCGATAGTCACGGCCAAGGCGAGCACGAATACCTGAAAAGCCCAGTCTGGCATTTTGACGCCAAAGAAGTTTGCCGCAATGCCAGTGACAGAATAGAGAACTGCAAGGAAAAACGTTTGCCCTTCACTCATGATTAACTCCAACGGTGTCTACTACCGGTTTCCAATCAGACGTAGAGTTGCGCTTTGACCTGCTTGCCCGGATTCGAGTGCAGGAACTCAGTGATTGCAGTCCCCATCTCGGCTGGATCGTCAAACCGGCGACCCATCGACTCACCTTCAAAAAAGCAGATATACATAGTCTCCCCGTTCTCCAATTACTGTGTTTCGTTGCGTGTCGTGTTCGCTGTTAGCCGAGCCATGCTGCACCTATCACGCTCCACTGGTCGGCAATGCAGGCGCCCAGGGGTCCAGAATGTGCAGCAATTCGTTGTCCGTACAGATCAGTGCTGCCAGTGTCTGGCCTTTTTCCGGGGGCAGGGTGACAAAACTGTTCATCTGATGAACCTGTTGTTTGTCCAGGCTGGTGCCTTCCACGACTTCGCCGGTTGGCTTGACGATCATGGCGGCACAGGTGTCCGGCAGGCCCAGGTCGGCCCCCTTTTTGGTGGTCGCGGACAGATCACCCTCAAAGCCCATTGTGCGCAACGCCTTTGCCAGCTTCGGTGATTTCGCCAGGGCTTCGGCCTGCTTTTCCGAATACGGGCAGTTATCCGGGCCGACAGCCAGCACCGGTGTATCACCGGCCATGACAACACGGTGAATCCCCTCGCGCACCGAGGCCGAAGGCTGATAAAACCCTGGCGTCAGGGTGGAGACTTTCAGGCGCTCGGCCATCTGGCGCTGCAGCGGGGTCAGGGTAGAGGTGTTCAATTCCATGGTGGTGTCATCCTTCTTGTCAGTGAGCCTCTAGCTTCAGGTAATAGGCCCGGTGATCGTTGCTTACCAGTACGGTTACAAGGTCGCCGCGAGCAGTGGCGCCACGAGCCGAAATACCATAGTAACTGCCATTAGTTGGCCCACAGTGTTTAAAGCTCAAATTCGTGTGATACAGGTTGGTGCTGGGGTCCGGGGCTGACAGCCGGCCGGCGATCTTGCATCCGTTGCTGCTATGGCCTGCCAGGTCGCCGGTAGGGCTTATGGTCAGCGTGAACGTGGTGTCATCGGCTAGGTTGCCGACTTGCCATTGGCCGCTAATCTGCTCGATGCTGGCGGGTTGTTCGGAGGCGCGTTGTTGGTAATCCAATGACAGTTCCGAGTCACCCCCGCTAACCCGTTTGCCCCATCCATTCAGGTAATGGTTCGTGTGGTAGGAGCCGGTCACGGCAATTCCGTCGAAATCGCCGTTTTTGTCGTACATCGTCAGGCTGGCGACGTAGGAGTCATCGCGGTTTGTTTCCAGCTTTCCGCCATACAGCAGGCCGTTGGTGTCGATGCCTTGCAGGTTGCCGTTGAGAGCAAACAGCGTCAGCTTGCTGCCGGGATTGGAAATGGACCCCTGATAAACCCCGTTGACAATATACGGTGGCGTGTCGGGTCGATCGTCATTGAGAGTGCTGTCTGCCCGATTGCCGGTGTTGATTGTGCAGCCGCCCAAGCCGACCGCAAGCGCGGTCAGCAGGGCGATTGATAGGCGGTGCAGGTGCATAGCAGGGCTCCCGGTCAGGCGGCGTGCGTGGCGTTGTGACCGTCACTGTGGCCCATCAGGTCGCACGCCACGCTCAGGTTGTAGTGTTCCTCAAACCAGTGCCACACCTCGGTCACCTCGGTGCCGGCGCGGAACGTGATCGTTGGGGTGACAAAGGCGGTACCAATGCGGTCGCCTTCAACGACCGGCACATCGCCCAGCTTTTCCCACAGTTTTTTTGCCTGCAGGCGAAACAGGTCGGCCACTGCTTGCTTGGGGTGAATGCCGTTCATAAAGGACTCTCGCAGCACTTCAATGCCATCCTCCGGGTCGTCCAGCAGTTCGCACGCGGGGCAGTCGTGTTGCTGGCGGCTGTAGTAATCCGCTGCGTGCATCCAGAGGTCAATGCTCTCATCGCTGCCTTCAACCGCTTCCAGTTCGCTATCCGTTGGTACGAGGGTGTCACCATCAAATTCGACGCCGAAGCCGACCCAGCCAAATACGTAGGAGCCTTCGTCGTCGCCCAGAGACACGGCAATGTCGTCGCGGAATTCGGCATCGGTGGGTACATCGCCCACGGCATTTAGGTATTTCTCGGTGCGTTCGTCGTCGCTGTGATCGTCGTTGCTGGCGATACCGGCCGCATCGTTACTGATCCAGACCCAGCAGCCGACTTCCGCGCCGGCATCGGTCATGACGACCGGGCAGTTGTTGTCCACTTCAAGCTCACCGTCCCGATGAAACAGGCGCGTGGCCCGCGCGCGTATTTGGTTCTGTCGGATGTCGGTCAGGGTGTCGTTGCAAGTTGTCATGATGGTTGTCTCCTGGTTGGCATGGCCGAATCTGTCAGGGTATTCCCTGATCTGGTGCTTCAAGTATAGGCTTATCGCCTATTGGTGTCAATTTAGAAATTGGCACAAAAAAGCCGGGATTTCGATAACCCCGGCTTTTTTGTCATTTCGTGCTGCGTGTTGACGCAGTATCAGCCTTTCAGGGCGTCTTTCAGCGCTTTACCGGCCTTGAAGCCCGGTACCTTGCTGGCGGGGATTTCCATGGTTGCGCCGGTCTGCGGGTTGCGGCCGGTGCGGGCGCTACGCTCTTTCACCTGGAATGTACCGAAGCCAATCAGGGAGACGCTTTCGCCTTTGGTGAGGGCGCCAGTAATGCCATCGGTGGCAGCTTTCAGGGCGCGGTCGGCCTGGGCCTTGCTGATGTCTGCGGAGTCGGCAATGTGATCGACCAGTTCGGATTTGTTCATAACGGTTACCTTCGTTGGTGGTTTGTCATTGCATCCATGCTGGATGCGCAGTTGGTGCTGGCATTCTACACCAGCAGACAGGGTGGGCCGTGGAATGGCCTCAAATTTCCTGTCGGTCGGCTGTATCAGAGGTTAGGGCAGTTCCCGCCCACGAGCCAGAATGCCCCATCTTTCTCACCGTTTTCGTGTAGCGCCCGTATCTCGTGCTTGAGTTCGTTGATGTGCGCCTCGGTCGCCTCAATGCGCTTAGGCAGGTGCAGGTATTGCTGTGCAAGGCTCTGCGTCAGAACCAGTGTTTCGTTGCCGCATACCGGGCATTGGGGGGCCTCGACGGTCAGATAATTCAAATTGATGGTTGAATCGCAGTCTTTGCAGGTTTTGCGTGGCTTTTGCCGCTTCACGGCCCGGTCAAACCCCCGCCGTATCAATTCGTCCCGTTTCTTCGGGAGATCTTCGGAGACTTCTCGATGTAGCGCCAGAGACTTGGCCTGTACCCGCTTTTCCAGCAGGTTGATCTGGTTGCGCACTCTCGGGATCACCTGTTTCACTGGCACCGCAACGGCCGGCCCTTGAGGCCTGCACAGGGTCTGCAGTGCTTCTTCGGCAGCCTCCCGGGAAGGGTAGGTGGTCGTCTGCAGAATCATCAAACCCTGAGCGCGTTTGCTGGCCAGCGACTGGCGGAAGTGACCGGACCCGTGCTGGTGAATCTCACTATCCATGAAATCCTGGAAGCGGGACCGTAACTCCAATTCGGTGCTGAAAGGGAATACCTCAAACTGCAAGGCCATAATGCGTCTCCTGGTCGGCAATGCCGGTTACTATCATAGGGGTTACCCTAATCGTATAGCAACAAGGATAGGCGCACCGCCCATCCCTGTCAATGGCTGGCAAGCGATTCAGCCGTGCAAGTGGCGCGGGGCGCCCTGATCGTCAGGGTGGTCCTCGGCCAGTGCTTCGCTCAGTTCATTGGCCGCCTGCTCGTTCTCTTTCAGGATCATTCGGCGCTCGATGGTGTCAATCTGCATGTCCAGTTCGGTCATTTCATGCACCAGGCGCATTTCCTCGATCTGATCTTCACGCGGAGCCTGCTCACCCTTCGCGGCCAGAGCGTCGTTCGCACGCTTAATGTCATGGTGCAGGGTTTGAATTTCCGAGCCAGTGCTTCGCAGATCCCCAGCATCTTCTTCCAGCATTTCTTCCCAGCTTGCCATCTTCAGGCTCTGCTCGGTGAACAGGCCCTTGTCCACGCCCCGGGTATTTTTGTACGCCATGAGCAGTTCGGTCAGTTCGCGCTGGGCTTCCAGGTTGGCCGGGGCCGGGAATTGGGCCAGCCGGAACAGGCGAAGGCGGGCGGCTTCCTCGGGCAAGTCCAGCGGGGTGCCGTTATCAAAGAACGGGCCTTCCCGTTCGCCTTCCATATTGACCAGATGGCGATCAAGCAGGTCTTTCATGCCCCGGGCGACGATGGCCCAGGTCGGATCATCCAGGGTTTCGTACAGCGAGGGCGTGAGGTAAAGCTGGGAGGCTGCAATCACCGGATCGGTTTCAAAAACCTGATGGCCGGCCTGGCGCATCTGATCACCTACATCGGCGTCCCGGGTGATGCGAATGATTTGGGCCGCGTCGTTTGCGTCATACACGACGAAAATCGGCGGGGCCGGGGTTTTCTGCAACGGTTGGGTCATGGCGGTCTCCTGGTGTTCAAGTCGTATTATTTGATTGTGGTGCTTACTGCATGCCCTGCTTATATGGGGCCTCTCATGATTTGGTCCTCAAGCTCGTCCCAGTCCTGCTCGTTACTCATGTCCTCTATCTGTTTTAATTGGTCGTCCTCCATGGTGTGCAGGAATTCCTGATCCATGCTCTGCGCTGCGGCAACCATCGGGTCGCTCATGGGGTCACTGCCAATGATCATTTTGGTCAGTTGATAGTGCGTTTGCATGTCGTGATTGCGGGCCCCGGGCTTCAGATCGGTGAGGGCGGTACTGGCTCGACTGTGAATGGTGGCTCGACGAGCCTCAGCTTCGGCGACTTCCAGTTCTAATAGCGAGTAGCCGGTGTCGTTGATGGTGTTGTGTACGTTGTCACCGTACTTGGCTTGTAACTTTGTGCGTCCTTGGCGCAAAGTGTGCTCTACAAGATCCATCGGGCCTGCGCAGATCGGGCCATGTTTCCCAAGAAGGACATCTTCAGTAATGTTGTACTCAAGCGTGTTTTCAGGCGTCTCACTCAATCGATGTGTGGTGACGACCGGGAGCTTTTGGCGGTCCTGTGGCATGTAGGCCCACAGTTGCGGGATATCCTCGATACGGTTTGCCTCAAGCGCTTTTTGGCGATAGCTTTCAACAGGGTTGTTCGGATCAAGAGCCAACTCTATGGCGCTGTCCGCCAGCGCTTCACGGGCAACGTGATCCATCAGTCGGCCGTCAATAAATCGCTGAGAGGTGCCAACCGTGGTTTGTAAGATCACATCAGTGGTTTGCTCTTTTATAGTCTGCAGGGCTTTTGCCATCGACTGCAGTTCTGTTGGGCCGGCTTTCAGTTTCCCCGCATGGTAATCTTCAGTGATATTGACCTCGGTGGCGCCCATGGGTGGGTTGGTGTACCGTTTAGTGGTTACTTCCGGGGGGTGCGAAGGGTTTGCTGGTATGTAGGCCCAAAGTTCAGGCCCTTGGCTTCGTGACTGTTTGAGTTGATCTTTTAAATCCGCCACGGTATCGCCCAGCTTGTCGGTCATTTGCAAAAGCTGATCATGACTAAGGTCTTCGTGGCCGGCAATCAGCCCTGCCTTTTCAGCCGCTTGTCGGATTCGATAGGCCATTTTTGAGAGGGCAATATTGGCTTCGCGCAGTTCGTCGCTCATAGTGGTGTCCTTTTGGTGTCAGGTGTTCCGGTCAGCCCATTCGTGGGCCGCTATCGGTGTCGTCGTCCAGATCCATTCCCGTATCGGTAGGGGCAGGGGCGTCGGCTGGCGTTGGCCCATAGGCCTTGTCCAGAAATCCCTGCAGGATGGTCATGGCGCCGGCCGAGGTGAATCCATCGCCGTGCTGGCTCATCACATCCATGGCGTGATTGATCGCCGGTTCCAGGTTGTTATCCAGCAAAGCCTTGGCGGCGGCCGCCTGCGTGCCCAGATGGCGCACCAAGCTTGGCAGTTCAGCGTCCTCCGCGATCTCATGCGGGCCCAGAAGTCCCGCTTCCGTGCAGGCCTGTTGGGCGGCGTGCGCCAGATGCAGATTGCGGCCGTTAAGCACCTGGACCAGATGCTCACCACTGACCACCGCTTGCGCTTTGTCGCTGGCGGACGGGCCAATGGGCGCACTCATGTCGGGTGGTGTTACGCCGATGGCGTCCAGTGTTTGCCGGGCGGTGCTGGCGGCCAGCTCCCAGCACTCGCACATCTGGTTAACCGACGCGGTTTCAGGGAGCCCGGCCCAGGATGAAAACGTGTGCCTGGCGTGGTCCAGGCTGGCCTTGGCGGCCGGTTGCGGGCAGTGGTCGATGAAGGCCATGGCCGCATCCATCCGGCGCTGGTTTTCTTCGGTCACTTCACGGTGGCGCTGCAAGGTGGCGTCATAGGCCTCCCATTGCTCTTTGAGCGCCGCCGTGGTCATCTCGCGTTCCAGCCGTTCGGCCTTCTGGATCAGGTATTCGGGCATCGTGTGGTGTCCTTGTGTTATCCCAGGCGCGGGCCTTCCGGTTCATCATCAGGGGAGTGTGGCGTGAAAAGCTCGGGGTTCTCTTGAGCCTGGCGGGTCAGTTCTGTTTTGGCCATTTGCTCAAGAATGTTCCCGATAGCCTGATTACGGCTGACCGAGAGTGCGAACCGCTCAGACCGATCATCCGTTTTGCTTGCCAGCTCATCGAATTGCTGGGCAAACGACTTCATGTGCTGGTCGGTCCCGTTGAATTTCATGGTCACAACGTCCTCTGTAATATTGCGTTCGTCGTAACCCTCGGGAGCAGGCGACTGGCGTTCCATGGTCACCAGATAATCCTTGGTGAGATTCCTCGGCACGTAGGCCCACAGTTGCGGAAGATCCTCAATGGTGGCGCCCTGATCCAGTTGTTCCTGTAGTGCCTTGACAGGGTTGGCAACCGGATTGGTGGTCGGCGCCTCTGATGGCGTTGCCTGGGACGCTGTACCGGCGTCCGCCAGAATGGACTGCAGTTCACGCCCCTCGGGGGTGTCGCCCAGGCGTTCCGCCAGCCCGGCCAGCCGATCTTTCATCGCGGTATTTTCGGCCTGCAGTTGATCAGCGGTTTCCTTGGTTTCGCACACGCTGTTGTGAAGCGCATTCAGTTCGGCGTTGTCCAGGGGTGTCATGCCGGTTTCATTGGTATCCCATATCCCCATGTCTCGGCCCATAAGGCGCAATGCACCGGCATGCATCGTCATTATCTCCGACTGTGTTCTCAGTGCGCTGGTGACCTCCTTTGTCTTGTTGACCACCGAATCGGTCATCTTCTTCAGGTCAGCGGAATTCAATGTCGTTTCACTCATGCGCGAAACCATTTCCGGTTTAACCAGCTTGAGCGCTTCACCTGTTCGGAATAGGGCGGTTTGCATGTGCTGAATCCGCCTAACAAGAATGTCTGCGGTGTTTCGATCCATCTCAATCGGTCCACCCGTCCTGTCCTGGGTGAGCTCGGATCGAAGCTTGCGGATTTCTGCCCCTTCCCGGGCGCCTCGATCCTTCACAAGTTGCCTGCCCAAACCAGCAAACACCCCACTTTGTTCGGGCGCTTCTTGTTGGGGCACTTCGGGGTTGTGCTTGCCAGCGGTACGGTTTTGGTGCTGAAGCCGATCCAGCGCTTGCTCCACCCGCCGCGAACCTTTGGCGTCGAGCAAGGGCTCACGATCATTACCGCGATCGCTACCAGGGTGGTTGTTTGCCAGTTTTCGATAAAAACCGGGGTTTGAGATCATCCGATCGGCCCATTTAGCTGGATCGGCACGAAGCTCTCCCTCCAGATTTATGGGTATGCTCAGGCCCAGGCGTTGTTCGGCCTGCGCTTGCAGATCACCGATCTCCTGCATTGCGCGTTCCCGGTCGGTACCTGTAGTCTCCGGGTGGTTTACGATCTTCGTACGCTCCACCACATCACAAATCAGGTCGGCTGCGCTTTTGTTTTCCATGGTTTCGACCCCCGCTTAATGTGTTATCAGTTTTGTGGACCCTGACCGATAAACGGATCTTCATCGTCCGCCATTGCTGCCGCCAGGTCATAATCGTCGGTTGGGGCCGCCAGACATTTGGCGATCATCTTGCCCTCGGGTGTGTTTTCGAGGTGTTCGGCCAGGGCGGCAATATGGTCCAGTTTTTCTTGCAGAACGTCGTTGGCTTTGCAGAGTTGCTCGTTCGACTCGGATAACGTGGACACCTGCTTCTGGCTTTCTTTGAGTTGCCCCTTGAGATCCTTTACAGCCCCCAGGTTGGTATCAATCAGCTTGGTGAGCGTGCTGGTCGGCATTGGGGTGCTGTAGCCATCAAAGTCATCACGCACCACGCCCAGTCGTTTGCCCATACGGGTAAGGGCAGCGGCCATGGTTTGTTCACGCTTGACGGCCAGGCGCATGGCCGGGTCGTCGTTGCTGGTCGCAGCCGGGACGCTGAATCGATCGCGTAGCTCGGAAAGCGTTTTGACCTCACGGGTGGCATGCTGGCGCTTCAGGGCATCTATAATGCCTTCCTCGCGTTTGGGTTGACCCGTAAGCTGGGCGCTTTGTGTGCGGGCGTGATTCAGGGTTGCCTGCAAGCGCTCCATATCCGCTGCATTGAATGGCGGCTCGGCCGCGTTCGTATCTTTGTCCGTGTTCTGCGGTGTCAGGCGGCACCGTTCTGGCTCATTGAGGATAGAGTGCGCCCAGGCGTAGGTGTCCTCGCGAGACAATGCGTGCATGCCCAGGCGGTGTTCCACCATTAACTGGGTTTGATCGGTTGCACACGCCACAAGCGCCTTGTCCGCATCCGGCGTATCCGGGTGGTCATGCTTCACCTGGAGTTTCAGGGCCTGTTCCATCAGTTGGGCCGGGTTCATGTTGTCGCGGACCTTGGCCCAGCTTGTGTTCCGGGACGTGTCGGAGAAAAGAGCCTCATCAGGTGTCTGGCGATGGCTCTTGGTCAGGGCAATGTCGAGGTTTTCCAGTAGCGATTGCTGATGATGCGGGTTCGGCGCTACATTCAGCGCAGCCAGGCGCTCAAAGGCCAGGGTGACCGGCAGATCCGTTGGGTTGCCCACAATGGCCGGCGTTGCACCGGGGGCAGGGTGGCTGTACCCCGGATCATCAATTCCCGCCCGTTGATTGATCTCCCGGGTAATGGGGGCAATGACGCGCCAGGTATCCAGTGAGATTGGCAGATTGCCATTGAGCAGATTGCCATGCTTCCAGAGCTGGCCGGCAAACTGTGACACCCGCATTTCGGATGCGTCCACTTCGGGCATCTCGGCATACAGATCATCAAGGTTGATCTTCGGGTTCAATGTGGCGCTTAACACCTCATCGTCCGGCCCAATGGCCAGGTGTATCATGCGCCGGGCCATTTCAGGATGCTCGGCCTCGTATTGCCGGGTCGCGTTTTCCAGTGCGGTTATCGTCTTGGCATTTGCGGTGTTGGTGGGGTCAGACATAATTGAGTTCCAAAGTGTGATCTGAGGGTAGGGGTGTCGTTGCCAGACTGGTCAGCATCTCTGCGTAATCCACCGCGTATTCCCAGGCTTCACACGCCGACTCCGGGTATTCATGGCTGGCGCTGTATGCGTGCATGGCTGCTTTCGTGGCCTGTTCGCGGATAGAGGTCGGGTAGTCCATAAGAGAGAGTCGGGCCGCCAGCATGCGATCCGAGTTTTCATTGGCACACACCTGGATCTCACGACGCAGTTTGTCGCAGGCTGACCAATCCATTTCGCCGGTCAGCGGATCAATCCTGGTATTACCGGCTGCGTCCAGTAGCTGGTTTTCAAGACGCTCAATGATCTGCTGCAGTGTGGGCATAGTCGCGGCTTCCTTGACGGTGGTACGTGCTGGCGGCGCCAGCCCCTTAGCCCGGGCTTGGGCCAGTCGGTTCGTCGTCGTCCGGGATGGTGAGGGTTTCAAACTCATTGTCCGCCATGTGTGTCAATCGCAGATGCGAGGCACGGTGATTCAGCGCGGTATCAGAGCTTTTGGTGGTGTCCAATGGCAGCCCGCTTTCGCGCACCCACGTGCGTGCCTCAAACGCACTAAGGTCGGGACCAGCCTCCTGAATCTTGTGATAGGTGATGGCCGCCAACTCTTTTTCGATGGGGTCTGTAGACAGATCAGCAACGCTGGCAAGGTTGTTGAGCAGCGACGTGCGTTGGATATAGCTGGCATGATTGAGCATGGTGTCCTCAATCGTCAGGCGCATACCTTCCACCAAATCCGCGACACGATGAGGAATATCGCTTTTGCGAACGGCGTGTTGCTGGGCCGCTTCATCCTCAGTGAACAGGTGCGCCTGGTTCAGATCGGTGGTGTAGCCCTTGCCATCCTTGGCCCAGAACAACGTCTGGTGATCGGCAATGGAGCGACTGTCCTGCAGCACATACAACTCCGGGTGAGCGTTCATCGGGTTATCGTGGTCTTTCATGGGCATGACGGCATCCTTTCATAAACAGTATGTAGCTGTATTGGATTGTGCGATACCCAAATCCTAGCAATACCGGACCACTTAAACAGCAAAATGCGGCCTTGTTAGGGCACGTAGTTCACTTTGGGTGACACCTGCACTCAATACGCGATGCTCTCCGGCATCACGCTGAACGCTTCCAGTCGCTGAACCAGCATGAAAAGCTGCGTGACCGGACAGGTATCGGCGTCCCAGCGAGCCAACTTGTGGGTCACCAAAGCATGGTTCATGTCCACCGCGCTCTTCAAAGTGGTCATCTCATGCAGGCAGGCGCTGGCGTCCATCTTCTGATTGGGGGAGGGGGATAGGGCCAATACGGTGGCAAGGCTTTCGTTGATCTTTGAACGGAGGTTATACGTCCAGTCAGTAAGGTGACGGCGCTTTAGCGAAAAGACGGTAGGTTCACCTCGCCATTTGGCCAGGACGCAAATATCGGCGTAGGGGTGAGCTACCGTATCCCGGCTGGTTCGGTTGATGGTGAGTGCCGCCTGGCTGTCTGTCAGGATCAATGCTCGCCGCACATCCCGGGTGATGGTATTCCCTACATGATCGACAAAGCGGACTTCGCCGTTCAGGGTATCCTTGCCCTTGTATTCCACGATGTAGTGGGGGGTGTGCTTCATGGGACTTCCTTTGATGAGGATTGCGAATCAGGCCAGCGGCCTTATGGCTGCGCAAGATCCACACTATACCAAAGCTTATTGCAGCGACGACGAATGTCGGGGAAATTGCAGTTGAGTGGAGAGGGAGCCGCTGGCGGCATAGGGCCACCGCCAGCGGTCGGACTTCATCAGGAGCGAGGGAAGTTGTAGCCCCGCTTGTTCAGGTATTCCAGCCACAGGTCTTTCGATACGTCCGGGTTGCGCTCTACAACAACGCGGATATGGGTATCAACGTCCTTGGATTCGTCGTACCAGAAAAACAGCGGATCGCCCTGGCGGTCCTCGCACACGCTGTAATTGCCGTGTTCTTTGTTCAGGTAGGTCGGTGGGTTTGCAGGACCGTATCTGATGCCGTCCCGGGCCCGGCAATGCTCAATCAACTGGGCGGTCAGGCTGGGTACCCGCTTGTGCATGGAAGTGCGTTCGTCCGGCCAATAGGCAATGGCCTCATCATTATGGCCCCAGAACTCGTAGTCCCCGTAATCGTTGTACTCCACCTGGGTGAAGATCGTGGCGCTGGTGGCCCGGCTATGATCGGCTACCGACTCCGGGGGCAGGGCACTACAACCGCCAATGGCCAGCGCGGCGGCGGCCAACGTCAGGGCGCGTCCAAGGTGTTTCATGCGCGATTCCTTTTTTCGTGAATGGTTCTCAGGGTTTGTCACCGGCCGTGCCGGCTGAGGGAACCATAATACCGGATTGCGGGGGAAATGTGGCGCATGGTGGGTCATACGAGTTTTGGGGGGGTATTGCGCTGATACGCACCAGCGTTGCTGGTGGGACGGGCCCTTGGGGCGGGGCTTCGCCCCTTTCGGATATGGCCCGATCGGGCTGCGCCCTCACGGTCATAGGGCGGGTCGGCGTTACCGCCTCCCTGCCCGTTTGTCTGACCGCGTGCGGAGCGCATTCTTGGCCAGCAGATACACGCCCAGCAGGGCGATGCCGGCACCACCGAACATGCGGAAGAAGTACCGGGTGTGGCGCAGGCCATCCACAACGTCCAGGTAAAAGCCAGCGTGCAGGGCCACGGCGGTACCGATCAGGATCATCAGCACCGGCAGGCCCCAGTCTTTTTTCAGCAGACGACTGATCATTGCTTTGTGTCCTCTGTGATCAATGCCACGATTGCCTGGTCTACCGATTTGGCCGGACGCCAATCGGCTTGGTCGGTCCCGCAAAACTCAATGTCACCGACCTGCCTGGGGTAATCGGGTGAATGCACCGCCAGGTATTCCCGAATCTGGCCGATGGTTTGGGGGGAGTGGGCGCCGCGAGCTTCCCGCGGCTTTGGTTTTATGACGGCGGTAACCCGGACAATGCTTATGTCTGAGCCGAAAAAGCAGTGCTCGGTTGTGTATTTCTCCATGGCGTTCACCGTTGGGGTTTTGTGGGTCACGCGGCCTGTTGTGAGGCGCCCGCCAGTACCGCACGGCGCAGGTCGTCGTAATGGTTTTCCAGCCACTCAACGTCCTGAATAAAGCCGTGTTCACGGGTGATCTGCCACAGCACATCACGGATGCAGGTGTCCGGATCAATGTCGAGGTAGTAGTCCTCGGAGAAGCAGGGTGGCTCTTCCCCTTCTGCCTCGGCTTCCTGGGTCATGTGATCTATCCAGCGATCATCCGCACCCGGGCCGTTAATGTCGAAGACCTGATTGGTGCGAATGTGGTGATAGGTCACATGGCTGATCCAGGTATCCCGGCCGTCCTCGCTTTCCTGCTCCATCAGGATCAGGTGCCCGAAATCGTTGTTGGCCTGGGCTACCTCCGCCAGCAGGGCGGCAGCCACCGCGCAGCCGCCTTCCAGAAAGAATGAGGTGCCAAGGCGGTCCTTGAGGATGGCCAGGGTGTCGTCAAACAGGGTTTGAGTGGTCATTGGTCGCTCTCCATTGCGAGATAGGGTTGGGCGTGTGCCAGCAGCAGTTCATCCAGACGCCGGGTTTGAGCGTTGCTTTGGCAGACCAGTAGGCGGCGCGCCGGGGTCGGCATGCCCCGGTAAACAGCCTCTTGCGTCATGATCGGCAGGTAGCGCATCGGCTCGTTGCCAACGATCTCCTTCCACTTCCGGTCCTTGCGCGGGCTCTGGTTCAGCAGTGTCCGGCGAATGCCGGCCGCCGCTTCCTCGCGCCAGGCCTCGGTCAGTTGGTTCAGTGTGCTGGGCATGGGGCTGTCTCCGGTTACAGGAATTGCTCAGGGATCATCGGAGCGTCGTCGGTGTCCAGCACGCCGGCACTGGTCAGGGCGTTCTCCATTTCGCCGTACACCTGATAGAAGGCGTCAGCATCGCTGCGCTTGGCCACCATGTCACGCATGACCACCACAAGTTGGGCGGCATGGTCGATGATGTCTGAGGCTTGTTCGGCGGTCAGGTCCATGTTGTCGGTGTCCACCTGATTGCCTTCGGCGTCAAAGGTGTTGAGGGTGACGTTAACCGTATTCGCGCTCCGGGTGCCGGTGCCCAGGTCAAGTTTTCGGGCAATCGTGTCCAGTTCATCGCGGGTTAACACATGCTTATGGCTACCTGTAAATCCCCAGGTTTTCAGGGTGGCCGCAATCAGGTTGCCGCCTTTGCGGTGAGCTTCCAGCGTAGCGTTGGAGGCGAGCGTAAAGATCTTTACGTCAGGTGTGTCTTGGACGCCGTAGATATGTGCGCATGGATTGAATTCAGCGGACATGAGGTGCTTCAGGCGGCGTTGGTTGTCTCTGCGCAGCTTGTGGTGAGTCATGGTTTAGTCTCCTGTGTGGCGTGGTGCCGTTCGTGGCCGGGTCTTTCCCGATCTGGTGTTTACCAGTGTAGGCTGTACGCCTATTATGGTCAACTATTGTTGCTCTGCCCATAAACAAAAAAGGCCCACACTCCGAAGAGGTGGGCAAGGGCACAGTTAGGAGACAACTGCGTGTTGGGTTACGTGTGGGTCAGGCGGCCCTGGGCATCCAGCCAGTCGATGGCATCGCACCAGCCCTGCCAGGCATGCTCAGTTTCAAGGCTCTCGTAGCGTTTGTCGTCGCTCAGGCGATCCAGCGGCAGTCCTCTTTGTGTCGCCTTCGCTTCAAACGTGCTCCGGCTGGCGGCTTTCAGGGTGTCGGCCGGTGTGGTCGGCGTGGGCGGCTCATACAGACGAGCGGCCTTCTGTGCGGTCATCTCCCCGGCAATAAACGCTTCTTCGATGTAGCGCTCCACATGGTCGGAGGGGATGGGGACACCAATCTCTTGCAGAAAGGCGGCGCGGTATTCCGGGAACGCCCACGCATCGCCTTCCTCGTAATCGCAGGTCACATGCAGGCCCGGGCGTGTGGCGTGAAGCACCCAACTGACCAGAACGCTATCGTTGTGCAGGTAGTCGTCCAGCAGCTTTTCCAGGTGGTGCAGGGCGACCTTCATGCGCTGCACTTTGTTCTCAGGCGCCTCGATATTCAGGCAAAGCTCGACCGGGAACGTCCATTCCGCCATGGTTCCGCGGTTGTCAGCGGTTTCGATCAGGCGGGTTTTTCCATTGCCCGTCCAGTCCGCCAGCAGGTGCTTATCAACGTTCAGGCGCATCAGTTCCTCGTTCATGATTTCGCTGATGCCGTCCGAGGCGGCGGCTCGGTTCAGTTGCTCGGTGCCGTGCCGGCAGTCTTCCGGCAGGCGGGTGTGTAGGGTCACGGTGGCGATAATAGAGGTCATGATTGTCTCCCGGTGTCGCGTTATTGGTATCTGGTGGGCTGGAGCTGGGGCCCGCTTATTGCGGGCGTGCGTTCCAGCGTTCGATGAAGTATTCCAGCCATGCGCCCAACTCCTGATGCTCCTGAACCTCGGGCTCAACGAGCAATTCGTCCGCACTCATCAGCGGCAAGTTGTGCGTGGCGCAGAAGCGTTCCAGTTGCGCGGTCAGTTCTTCTTCGGATGCCTTCATGTCCTCGGCGGTGGTACCGTTAACGTAGTTGTCGAGTTGTGCCAGCCGGTTCTTCAGGCACAGCTTCTGGCTTGTGGCCTCCACGTTGCCGGCGTCGGCAACATAGCGGTCAATAAGATCGCTCAGTGCATCCAGGTGTTTCGCCGCAGCGGCCTCAAAAGCTTGGAAGTTCTTTTCGCTGCGCGCTAACAGATCGTTGGTGTTTGGCATGATGGTGTCTCCTGTTTGGCGTTGTGCCTTATTGGGTCAGGTGTTCCCTGACTCTGTATAATAAAGGATAGGCGGTACGCCCATCCTTGTCAACCTGTTTCGGCGTTATTTCTGCCTCTCTCCACCCGCCTTGCAGTCCTCGAAATACAGGACGGTCAATTCGCTCTCGATACGGTTCTTCTCCAGCCGGGATACGGGAAGTTCGCTCAGCCGGCGCAGGTAATCCACTTTGTCCGGGCCGGTGACGCACTTCTGTACGGTCTGCTTTAGCAGGCGCAGGGTGTCCAGGTTGGTTACGTTGAAATCGTCTGAGGGGAAGTAGTCTTTGAGCAGTTGTATCGCCTTATTGCTCTCGGGCAGCGTGTCGTTCTCCACTTCCTCGTTGTTAACGGTTCCGTGGGTCGCCAGTTCTTGCAGGTCTGGTGCTATCCAGAACCCTTGTTGCATGGCGGCATTGTCGTAGAAGGCTTCGAAGCGCTCAAAGTAGGGGTGGGCGACGTTGTGGTTGTACGAGCCGTAGAAAAACTGAATCAGGCCAATGGCGGCAACCGCCACGGGAAATATAATGGTGAATGGGGCGGGGTTGTGCGCTATGGATTCGCTTTTGCCTGACAGGAAACGAGTAATGGCAGCGATCGCGAAACAAACGATCGCATAGAAAATGTAATTCTGAGAAACAATGTCGCTGTATTCAATGTTCATGGTGGTCTCCGGGTTGGCTGGGCCATTGGTGGTGTCGTATTTGTGCCTTTACGCCTTCGTAGTGTGCTACGCTACGGATAACTTGTAAAGCATAAACAGTCACGAGGTATCGCATGAAGCATCATTATAGTGCCGTTGAAAAGTCCAAAGGCGGAAGGGGTGACCGGTCGAACGGAGCGGCGACCGACTTTGTAATACAGCAGGCGAAGCACAACGTGCGGATGGCCAACTGGACATTGGTGTTCGTCAGCGGCATGTCTTTGCTGGGTGTGCTTTGGCTGTTTGTGTACGCGAGTACCGTGTCATGATTTGCCGGACAATCGCGCACGAGATGGCCAGCTATCGTTATGCAGGGATTGCCTTTGTCCTTGTTGGCCTCGTGGTCAGCATTATTAACCTGGCGACAATGTGGATGCCGTGGGGCGCCCTTGCAACCGGTGTTGCTATAGGGGTTGTAACAGCGGTTCCCATGGCGTTGATCAAGGTGCCACCGCATACTACGACTCAATTCTCCGAATGAGTCGCT
>ERZ1673960.53-NODE-53-length-38136-cov-768.287650_pt1 | contig 38136 bp, 46 predicted proteins | sample MGYA00580190_ERZ1673960 | MGnify/ENA primary metagenome ERZ1673960 (study PRJEB41334, sample SAMN05608106) | rock metagenome | biome: terrestrial subsurface; feature: shale formation; material: shale | place: USA: Pennsylvania ...
CAGGCCTGCACCATTTTTATCTGGGACGCTGGCAACTGGGGCTGCTGGACCTTGGGGCTCTGGTTATTGCCATCGCGTGTTTCTCGGCCGGGTTAATTTGGGCGGGGGCTGCTTTGCTCGTTGTCGTGTATTCCTGGGAATTGTGGCAGTTGTTCAGGTCGCAGATTATTGTCCAGGATTGGAACAATCGGCTTTATCGGAATTTGTTACGTCGCCGCTAACCGGCAACCAGCTGTGCTCTTCCCGCTGAAGTGAGCGCATCGCATGGCTATAATGGCGTACCTTTAACCACCAAAGAGCCCCCTATGCCCATCGAAAAGAACCAAGTCGTCCTCTTCCACTACAGCGTCCGTGATGAAGAAGGCAATGTTGTTGAAGACTCCCGCAGTGGTGAGCCGAACGCCTATTTGCATGGCCATGGCGGCATCATCAAAGGCCTGGAAGAAGCCCTGGAAGGCCGCGAGGCGGGCGATGTTTTCAGCGTGACGGTTACGCCAGACAAAGCCTACGGCCCGCGTAAGCCGGATGCCATTCAGCGGGTGCCGATCAAGCATCTGGTTGGCGCCAAGCGCTGGAAGCCGGGGATGATCGCCCAGGTGCAGACCGAGCAGGGCCCGCGCCATGTGCTGGTTGCCAAGGTTGGCCACAAGTTTGCCGATGTGGACACCAACCACCCGATGGCCGGCAGAACCCTGACCTTTGATATCAATATTATTGAAGTGCGCGATGCCGACGCCGAAGAGCTGGCCCACGGCCACGCGCATGGACCGGGCGGGCATCACTGAAGTATGCAGAACGTCTGCTCGGAAGAGGCGTTGTCGGAGCTGCTTGAGTCCAACCCGGCGGTGCTACTCCTGTTTGGTGGAGCCAGTTGCGGCGTCTGTCAGGCCATCAAGCCCCAGCTGGAGAAGCTTGCCAGCGAGGAGTTCCCACGGCTGGTGACCGCTTATATTGATTGCCAGGAAACTGCGGGCCCGCTGTGTGCGGCCCGCGGAATCTTTTCTTTGCCTGTTGTTCAGTTGTGGTTTGAAGGGCAACGATTTGCGGAGTTTGCCCGGGTATTTTCTATTGGTGATGTCCGTGCTGCGCTGGAGCGGCCTTACGGGCTTTTGACTTAATCAAAGCGCCGTAACGGCCATTACTGCCAGGATTGGTCTGCCTCTGGGGCGGGCTGGCCTGTCAGCTCTCCCCACCATTCTGGCCATTGGGAGCCAGTTTCAGGAACACGCCAAGCGCAGCCAGGAGCAGGGCGGTGCTGGCGATGATGGCTACCGGGTAATAAAGATTGCCGGCCAGTTCCAGCTGGCTGTACTTGATGATCATGATAAGGCCTTCCAGGGACATGGCCACGCACACCGTACCGATGAACCGCGGCAGCGTCCGGCGCATCATAGTGATGATGTCGTGGGATTCCGAACGTCCGCTGTATTCCGAGCGAATCACCATGGCCAGCTCGTACACCGCCAGTGCGATCACGCTGCCGTTCACCCCTTTGATCAGCGCCTGCATCATCGCTTCACCAGAGAGAATGCTCTGAACCACATCGGCTACGGTGGTGCTGACGAGCGTAAAAGCGAGCACAAAGAACACCAGTGAGAACAGGCGGGCAAAGAGGGCCCTGATGGGTATGGCTTTGAGCGTATCGATCATAGTGCGAGCTCTCCAAATGGATGAATAGCCCGCAGGCTACGGGGAAAGCGCCGCTTTTTCGCTTAAGGTTTACTCATTTGCTGTTAATGTGGTGGGTCGTGGTAAACCCGCAACGCCGGTAGGCCGTAATATGCGGTAGACTCCGGCAAAATCACCACTGCGGCAATGGAGCCATTCATGAGTAATAACGCCTTACAACAGATTCTTGAACTGGATGGCGAGGAGCGGTACGACTACTTCCTGGACGCCGTTGTCGAGGAGCGCGACATCTGGATACTGGTGAATGCGGACAACCAGTTTCTCAAAATGGTCGCCGAGGAAGACAGTGTGGCTTATTTGCCGGTCTGGCCGAGCAGTGAGTTTGCTGAAGATTTTGCCGCCGGTACCGATGGCCTTTCGCCGAAGGCGGTATCCATGCCGGATTTCTTCAGGAAATGGGTGCCCGGCCTGACCCGTGATGGTATCGAGGTGGGCGTGTTCCCTGGGGCGGATGAGGAACTCTGGATCACGGCCCCGGAAGAACTCAAGAAGGACCTGCAGGAAGTGATGAATAGCGCCTTCTGACCGGAGCCCTATCTGAATACTTTGCACCCCAGCAGCAGGAGCCCTCATGAAGACACTGCAGATTGATCTCGTTTCCGACATCGCCTGCCCATGGTGTGCCATTGGCTACGCCCGGCTGGAGCAGGCCATGGAGAAACTCAGCGATGAGCTGGCGTTTACCGTGCGCTGGCATGCGTTTGAGCTGAATCCGGACCACGGTGAAGAAGGTGAGCATATCCTCCCTGCGTTGGCGAAAAAATATGGCCGGAGCGAAGCGGAGATGCGCGCCACCCAGGATCAGATGATTGCGATAGCCACCGAATTGGGTCTGAACTTCGAAAAGATGCAGGAGCGTTATACCTGCAATACGTTTGATGCCCATCGTCTGGTGAAGTGGGCAGCGGAGCACGGCCGGCAGACCGAGCTGAAAAAGGCGTTGTTTGAAGCCTATTTCGGTGAAGCCCAGGATGTATCCGATCATGAGGTGCTGGCGAGTTGTGTCGAGGCCGCCGGACTGGATGTGTCCGAGGCCCGGGACGTCCTTGCCAGTGATCAGTATGCCCAGACAGTGAGAGAGGATGAGGCGGTATACCAGCAGGCGGGCGTGAGCGCGGTACCGGCGTTTGTGGTCAATAACCGCTACCTGATCTCCGGCGCCCAGGAGCCCGAAACGCTCATCAAGGCGTTCCGGGAAATCGCCAGCGAGCCGGAGGAGGCTTCCGGTCGCTAAATGGCGATCTGAACGCGGTTGCGGCCGCTATCCTTGGCCTGGTAGAGCGCCTGGTCGGCGGCTTGGACCAGTGCGTGGGCGCCCCTCTTTTCGTCTGGAATGGCGGTGGCGCAGCCGACACTCACGGTAATGGGGGCGGCCATGGCCGACTGGTCGGCGTTTGTGCCCAGCGCCTCAATAGCCAGCCGCACGTTTTCCGCGACCTTCATGGCGCCATCGTGATCGGTGTTCGGCAGTACCAGCATGAACTCCTCACCACCGTAACGCACCACCATGTCTGTGGAGCGTTGCATCTGATCCTGAAGGGTCGTGGCCACAGCGATCAGGCATTCATCACCCATCTGGTGGCCGTAGGTGTCGTTGAACTGCTTGAAGTGATCAACATCCAACATGATGACGGACAGGGGGCGTTGCTCCCGGCGCAGGCGCAGCCAGTTTTCCTGAAGATAAGCATCCCCTGAACGACGATTGGCGACGCCGGTCAGTCCGTCCCGGTCAGCCAGTTGTTGCAGTTCGGCATTCAGGGCCGCGAGCTCCGCGGTGCGCTCGGCCACTTTCTCTTCCAGTGTGCGGGAGTAGTTCTGCACCTGGGTATACAGACGGGCGTTCTCGATGGCGACGGATGCCTGAGCGGCCAGTAGTCGTATCAGTTCCACCCGGTCTTCAGTGAAGACACTATCTGCCAGGTTGTTCTCCATGTAGACCGCCGCCTCAAACCGCTCGCGCATGATCGGCACGCAGAGGACGGAACGGGGCCTCAGGTGCACGGTGTAGGGATCGTTGAGGAATGACTCATCCGACGAAGCCTCATGGAGCACCACCGCCTCACCGCGCTGGAATACCTGGCTGATGACACTCATCGGCAGGGCAATTCGGCTGCCGTGGTGATCCGGCACGGTTGAATGCTCCGGCATGTCTGCTGGAGGGCTCCCCGGTTCCGGGATGGCCGTCTCCACCACGTAACGCCCTTCGTTTCGTACAATCAGGCAGCCCCACTGGCCACCGGCGTTTTCCAGCAGAATATCCATGGTCTTCTGCAGCAACTGGTCCAGAACCATTTCACCGGAGATTTCCCGGGAGGCCTTCATGACCGAGGCCAGATCCAGGTCGCGCGACTGGTTGCCAGCTTGGGTAGTCTGGATTTGCCGCCACTCCCGCAGAACCGGGAAGACTTCTTCCATCTGATCGACTTTGCGCTGGGCTCCCCAGCGGTTATAGACACCGTGGGCGCCGCGCAGGTAGCCCTCGGCCGAACGTTTGTGGCCCAGGGCCAGCAGATGTCGGGCTGCCCGTTCGCACGCCGTCGCTTCATCGTGCAGGAAGCCGCTGGCACGGGCTGCGTCGATGGCTCTGTCGAAATAATCCAGGGCGGCATCATTGTGGCCGTCCAGGCGTTCAAGCTCGGCGGTCATCAGCCATTGCAGGTGCCGGAAGTTGGCCTCGCAGTTGTCAGCCCAGCGGGTCATCCGTGCCAGGTCCTGTTCCAGCCGCTGGCGGGTTGTCGCCTGTTCGTCTCGGCCCATGGTCGGGTAGACCGTGGTCAGTGTGAGGTTGGCGATGAGGTAGAAGCGAACCAGCTGGGGCAGCGACATGGCGGACTTGATCAGTTTGTCCTGCTTCCTGACGAAGTGCAGTGCCTGTTCGTAGTTGCCGTGCAGCAGATTGATTTCAGCGCTGTAGATATGGTGGTTGGCAATGCCGGTCATGAAGCCTCGCTCGTGCATTTGCGCCAGGCATTCATCGGCATCGAAATCATCGCTGTTCAGGGTGTCAGCTGCATGGGTGTCGCCCATGAAATTGCGCTGCATCTGCAGGAACAGGGTGCCGGAGTCCAGGGAGTCCTGGTAGGCGCACTCCCGGACGATCTCCAGATTCTCTTCGTGCTGGCGCCGGGCGGTTTCCAGGTCCATGCTCGGGTCCCAGATTACGCAGTCCTGGGCACTGTAGGCCAGGTACAGCAGATCACCGGACTGATAACCGGCCTGAATGCCTTTCTGGAACCAGGGCGTCAGGGTTGTCCAGTGTTTGCTCCAGTGATGCACGAACATGGCGTAGACGTAGATCACACGGGCCCTGAGTGTCAGGTCGTCCAGGCGTTCGTTGACGGCCAGGCCAGCTTTGGCGTACTGGAAACCAAGAGCCGGCTCATCCAGCTCGCCGCACAGCAGCATGCCATAGGCGGCATAAGCGAAGGCGGATTCCGGGCAATTGCCCCGCTTCAGGGCCAGGTTGACGGCTTTGAGCACGAGGTAACTGAATAGATTGCTGCCCGACAGGAAGGCGGCGGCGAAGATTTCCATCAACAGGCGCATCGCGGTCAGGGTGGCCGGGTCATCAATGATCGGCGCGTTCACCAGCTCGGCAATCTCGCGGCCATTGAGATAGTCGTCCACCCGCTGCCGTTCCCGGTCGATATCCTGCTGTGTCGGGTTTTCGGTGAAGTCCACGCCCAGAAGCGCCAGCCCCTCAATGGCCGCCTGGATGGATTCGCTCATGCGGCCAAGTGTGGCGTTCTGGCGGGTGCGGATCGACAGAATGTCCGCCCGGTGCAGGTCGGATTCGGCATGGTTGAGCATGATTTCCAGCCAGCCATCCGCATCTTCGGTACGGCCGGTCAGGTAGAGACAGAGCTGGGTTTCCGCTGCCAGGTCCTGCATCAGCTCGGGCGTTTCGGACCAGGCCATTTCGGGCAATGCCGTCCGGGCAATCTGCAGGTATGACAACGCCTGCTCATAGGCACTGGCCAGTCTGGCGCGGCGCCCGGCCCGAAGGTTCAAGCGGGCCAGTTGCAGGCGTTCACTCTCAGAGGCAATCAGTTCCTGGCCATGATTGAGGTGGTTAACGATGTCGATCAACTGGTCGTCTGTGGCGGTCCCGCCGGCGTGCTTCAGCATCAACTGGCCGATGGACAGATGCATGTGAGGCAGTTCGTCATCCGCGATCAGGTTGTAGGCGGCCTGTTGCACCCGGTCGTGCTGAAACCGGTAGTGCGGGTTCAGTGACAGGGTTTCATCCGGGTGCCTCGCCAGGCGGTAATCGCTGTGCAGGGGCAGTAGTGTGCAGTGCTTGAGGGCGGGCAACAGGGCCTCGGCGGTCTGCGCGGTGGTGTGCTCGTGGATGGCTGCCAGGGTTTGGAGGTCGAAGGTGTTGCCGATGCAGGCGGCCAGCTGCAGGACATGCTGGGTTTCTTCCGGCAACTGACGCAGGTTTTCCACCATGAATTCGACCACGTCATGGCTGGCGTCATCCCAGTTGTCCCGATCAATCTGCCAGTGCCACTGGCCGCTGCCGGGGTCAGACCAGATGGCTCCCTGGGCATGCAGCTGTCGCAGCAGTTCATTGGTGAAAAACGGATTGCCCCGGGCCCGGTGGAACAGCATCTCGCTCAGATCCCGGCTTGCCTGAGGTTCACAGCGCAGGGCATCCGCCACCAGATGCTCGACGGAGGTCTGGTCCAGCGGGCCAATGGGGATGTCATGGATGCGCTGGTGATCGTGGAGATTGTTCAGCAGGATTTTCAGGGGATGGCCCGGGCCGACTTCGTTGCTCCGGTAGGCGCCGATCAGCAGCAGATGGCTTTGATCCCGGGAGGTGACAATTCGGCGCAGGAGATCCAGGGTCGGCGTGTCGCTCCATTGGAGGTCGTCCAGGAACAGCACCACCGGGTGCCCCTTATTGGCGAACACGCCCAGGAAGGCGGACAGCACCAGTTGCAGCCGGTTGCGGCTCTCCGCTGGTGGTAGTTCGGTTACTGGAGGCTGCTCGCCGATGATCAGTGCCAGTTCCGGCACCAGGTCGATCACCAGGGCCCCGTTTGGGCCCAGGGCTTCTTTTAACCGTTTCCGCCACCGGGCCAGGGTGTCTTCGGGTTCCAGGAGTACCTGCTGGACCAGGGCCCGGAAGGTAGCCGCAAGGGCCGAATAGGCCTCGCCGTGCTGGAACTGGTCGAACTTGCTCTGCACCAGAAAACCGCGTTCACGAATCTGGTAGCGGTCGATTTCGTTGACCAGGGCGGACTTGCCAACGCCGGAGTAGCCGTGAACCAGGCAGAAGCGGGTCTGGCCCTCAACCGCCTGCTCGAACAGGCCCAGCAATTCTTTCAGTTCCTTGTCCCGCCCATAAAGGGATTGGGGAATCAGAAATTTCTGGAGATGGTCCTTTTCGCCCAGCGCAAACATCGGCACAGCCGGGCCTTTTGCCATGGCCTCCGCGCAGCGGGCCAGATCGTGCAACAGGCCTTCGCTGCTCTGATAACGGTCTTCCGGAGACTTTGCCAGCAGTTTGAGGATGATGGCCGACAGTGCCTCTGGCACCTCGTCAGACAGCTCGCTGGGGTTGGGGGGAATGCGGCTGATATGGCTGTGCACCCACTCCAGGGTGGTGGCCGCCTGCAGCGGAGTCTCACCGGTCAGCAGTTCGAACAGCAGAACCCCGAGCGAGTAGTAATCCGAACGGTAGTCCAGGCTTCGATTCATGCGCCCGGTCTGTTCCGGGGAAATATAGGGCAGCGTGGCTTCGGGCTGGCTTGCCAGCTGTTTGGCCTGGCGTTCCTGGCCAAGTTCGGACGCGATGCTGAAACCGGTCAGGGCCAGCCGGTCTTCCGCCTGGTGCCAGAGTATGCTGGCGGGCGTCAGGGCCTTGTGGACGATATCCCTGGAGTGAACGTCGCCAAGTATCCGCGCCAGACGCTGGGCGATCTCCAGAACCCGGGATACAGATAGCCGGCCGCCTGGGCTGTCTTCAAGCAGGGAGGCCAGTGACTGGTCGTAGAAATCGGTAACCAGTGCCAGATTGCCGCTGCCGTGCGGCAACAAAAGGTGGACCTGGCGCACTCCGTCCACGCCCTCGAGGCGTGAGAAGATGCTGGCCTCATGATGCAGTGTCGCGACCTGGCGGCGATCCGGGTATTCTGAATCCAGTGTTTCAATGGTGACATCGGCGCCATCTGAGAGGCGGCGGGCATGATAGGCGATCCGCCCCGAGTGTCTCCAGAGGCAGGAGAGGATGTTGAATCCGGGCAGCGGGTAGTCGCTCTGCATCGGGCGCGTCTCTCGGAGGCTGTCGTCAGGAAGGGAACAGGCGACTGAAGGTGGTGCCGAACTCTTCCCGGGCGGTATCAAGCAGGGGCTGGCCATGGCCGCAGAGCACGTGTCGGAAATCCAGTTCGGCCAGACGATTGAAATCCTCCGCTTCGGGCTCGGCGGCCTGCATCCACACCGGGCCGATGTTGGCGGGCGTGAAGAAACCCATCTCTTCCATACGCTGGCGTGAGGCATCGCAGAAGTGTTCATCGGGTATCAGCCAGTTCTGCAGCGCATCGCAGGCGATCAGGATGCCCCCGTCCCGGTTCAGGTGCAGCACGCCCTCGGGGATGTTGCTGGTCTGGAACTGGAAGACGGATGAGTCGCGGAAGGGGAATGGTTCTGCTTCCTGGCCCAGCAGCCGGGCCGGTGCACCATCTTCGGGAGCAAGCCCCGGCATGACCCAGTACTGTGCCTGATAGCGATCCAGATAGAAGGCATCATCACGACCGTGGAGGGCTCCCAGCCGGACAACGTCTGTGACGGTGCCCAGCTGATCAAGCGCTACGAGGCCCTCATCGCTTAGTCTGACGGTATTGATGAGAATCAGGCGTTCCCCGTCACGGACGATGGTCATGTTCCGGCTGAAGTTCCAGTCCAACTCCATGAGTACCGTTTGCATAGCGCCGCTGACCATAAAAACATCTGGCAGGACTTCTTCGATGGCATTGTGTGCCAGCGCGGGAGGGAAAGATGGCATACCGATTCCTCAATCCATGTGATACTTGTAGCGCCCGATGTAACGGTACTCCCTGGCGTATTCGTTCAGGTACGCGTTGAGATACTGCTTCTGGGCCTGGTTGAGGCGTCCGTGCCTGATGTCGTCCATGGTCTCGTCAGCGCTGCTGCTGTCCAGCCGTTTGAGATGGAACAGCGTCATGTCTTTGCCGCCGAAAAAGCCTTTCAGAAATTCATGCAACGGGCGTGCCTCTGACATATCAAATACCGCGCCATACAGGGCTGTGCAGAGCGGCCGTCGGGCTAGTGATTCCCGGTCAAAGGTCGGGTATTCGCCAGTCGGTGGTACAAAGTCCGGATACTCTGCAGGGTCGTGTGTCGGCTGGCCCGCCAATACCTGAATATAGTCCTTGTCCAGCCCGGCGCTACGGGCGCCTTCCAGAATGATGTTCAGATAACGGCGGCTGGGCCGGCAACGGTTGTCGATGAACGCGGGCATGCCGACATAGGTTAATGCCTGGATTTCTCCCTCACACCCGGTTTCCGGATTATCCGGTTTCACCGCCACTTCGATTCGATCATAGCCATGGCCGTAGGCTTCGGCGTCATCCAGCCGTGCAAGTGCTTCGTCCGGGCATTCATGTAGTACGCCTAGTACCCGGTCTGCCGGGTTGCCGGTTTGCTCGATATTGCCAACACCCCCTTCGTGACGAAAGAAATGCTGCACATTGAAGCGAAGTCGCCAGCCGGTTAGCTCTGCCCGCCAGGATGAGTGGGGCTCGACCCCCTTAGCCCGGAGCGAGGCCATGCTCATGTTGGAGCCGAAGCCGAAGTAATAGAACATAGGAGGTTCCACAGGGTTTCAGATAGCGCGCTGGTTAAAGGCAGCAGGCCTTGTACTTCTTGCCACTGCCACATGGGCAGCGGTCGTTCCGGCCCGGTTTGAGCTGGCCTTCGCTGGTGTCGCCTTGCAGGTAATACCAGCGTCCATCTTCCTTGATGAAATCCGATTTTTCTTCCAGAAAACCCCAGCCGCTCCCGGCGCGATAAATGGCGCGGAAGTGCACCAGGCCATGGTTGCCATCTTCTTGGCTGTCCAGGATTTGCAGCGAGGCCCAATCCGGCGAGTTATCCAGAGCCAGTGTGGCAGGCCGGGTGTCCGGGTGCCAGGTGGCTTTCAGGTAATCGGCCATCTGCAGCACAAAGGCGGCGTAACGCGAGCGCATCAGGGCTTCGGGCGTGGTAGCGGCCTGGCCCTGGTGCAGTGGGAGGCAGCAATCGGCGTAGCGGGCACCGCTGCCGCAAAGGCAGGGTGCGGATTCGGGAAAATAACTCATGGCGGTTATCGGGCGGTGATCACGTATTTCAGCACTTCCACCACCTGCTGGGGCGTCTGGGCCCAGGCCATGGCCGCCGCGTCCACTTCCTTAAGCGGATGCACAATGTCTTCGCTGTGCAGGGTGATGTAAGGCGTGCCCAGCGCGGCGCAGTAGCCAGCGTCGAAGGCCGCGTTCCATTGCTTGTATTTGTCGCCGAAACGAATCACCGCGAGATCGCACTGTTCGATCATGGTTTTGGTGCGAATGCTGTTCACTTTCGAGGACTGATGATCGCGCCAGAAAGGCACATCCGGCTTGCCCAGCACATCGCCGGCGGCGTCGCTGGCGTCGTGGTCGGTCACCGGTGCCATGAATTCGACAGGCAGGTCGGCGGCCTCGGCGCCTTCCTGGATTTGCTCACGCCAGTTGGTGTGAATCTCGCCAGACAGGTATACAGTCCAGATCATGAATGTCTCCTAGGTTGTGATGGGCTGATTTGGTTTGCCCGGCCGCGTTGTTTAGCTCATTGAGTCCCCATTGTCTACACTGAATGGAGCGAGCAACGGAGGAGGAATCATCATGCGTTATCTTGCGGCTCTACTATTAACGGTGTTTTTCACGGGCAGTGCTCTCGCCTATCAGTGCCCGACGCTGGTTAACCAGATTGACCAGCAACTGCAGTCCGCGCAACTGGACAGTGACACCAAGGCAAAAATCGTAGAACTCCGGGATCGGGGTGAATCGCTTCACAGTCAGGGTAAGCACTCTGAGTCTATAAAGATTCTCAACCAGGCGCTCAGTGAGCTTGAAGCAGCGTCCTAATAAACAATCGCCAGGGCTTCAGGCCCTGGCGATTGTCCCCCTTTTTTTACGAAAACAGCAACAAACACGGTTCCCCCCACCCAGCTAAAGACAACTGCATTTGTTAGTATTGCCTCCTCCATCCCGACTCCCATCTAGCCGGAAAAATGAACGCCCCCTTCAAACTCCGCCCCTATCAGCAGGAAGCCGTCGACGCCACTTTGCGGCACTTCCGCCAGTCTGACGAGTCCGCCGTGATTGTGCTGCCCACCGGCGCGGGCAAGAGCCTGGTCATTGCCGAGCTGGCGCGGCTGGCCCGGCGCCGGATTCTGGTGCTGACTCATGTGAAGGAGCTGGTGGAGCAGAATCACGCCAAGTACCAGAGCTACGGCTTAACGGGCGGTATCTTCTCGGCGGGGCTGAAGCGTAAGGACAACCGGCATCAGGTGACCTTTGCCAGTGTCCAGTCGGTGTCGGCGAATCTGGATGAGTTCCGGGATGAATATTCGCTGGTGATCATTGATGAGTGCCATCGTGTGAGCGGAGAGGAGACCAGTCAGTATCAGCGGATCGTCGAACTGCTGCGCCAACAGAACGATTCCCTGAAAGTCCTCGGGCTTACCGCCACCCCCTATCGCCTGGCCATGGGCTGGATCTACCGATACCACTACCGGGGCTTTGTACGCGGTGACGAAGACAAGCCTTTCCAGCATTGCATCTACGAGTTGCCGTTAAGTTTCATGATCAACCGGGGCTATCTCACCAAACCCGAATTGGTGAATGCCGCAGTGGCGCAATATGACTTCTCCGCGCTGCCCCGGGATCGCTTTGGCGAATACGCCGAGAGAGATGTTAATGAGCTTTTGAGCAAACATCCGCGTGTGACCCGGGCGATTATTGAGCAGGTGGTGGAGCTGGCCGCTGAGCGCGAGGGCGTGATGATTTTTGCCGCCACGGTGGACCATGCGCGGGAGATCACTGGTTATCTGCCGGAACACGAAACCGCTCTGGTCACCGGCGCGACGGATATGAAGGAACGAGCCGGCCTGATTCAACGCTTCAAGCAGCGGCAGTTGAAGTACCTGGTGAATGTATCTGTGCTCACCACAGGGTTTGATGCGCCCCATGTGGATTTCATTGCCATTCTTCGGCCGACCCAGTCCGTCAGCCTGTACCAGCAGATCGTCGGCCGGGGGCTTCGGCTGGCCGAGGGCAAGCGGGATTGCCTGGTGATTGATTACGCGGGCAACAGCGTGAACCTGCACCACCCGGAAGTGGGGGAGCCGAAACCCAATCCGGACAGCGAGCCGGTGCAGGTGTTCTGCCCCGGCTGTGGCTTTGCCAATATTTTCTGGGGCAAAACCGACAGCGATGGCCGCGTGATTGAACACTATGGGCGGCGTTGCCAGGGCTTGCTCGGGGCGGCGGAAGGGGAGGAGCCGGCTCAGCAGAATGGCCGCCCGGATCAGTGTGATTACCGGTTCCGCTTCAAGGAGTGCCGCCACTGCGGTGCTGAGAACGACATCGCCGCCCGTAAGTGCCATGAGTGTGAAAGCGTGATCATTGATCCGGACGACCAGCTAAAAGATGCCCTGAAACTGAAAGACGCCATGGTGATCCGCTGTGCCGGGATAACTCTTGGTGCAACTGGCAGCAAGCTGAAGATCACCTACCACGGCGAAGATGGGGAAGAGCTCGGCGAGTCGTTTGATTTCAGCAAGCCCGCTCAGCGTACCGTGTTCAACAAGCTTTTCGGGCGCCGGTTCGCCAACAGCCAGGCCCCGAAAACCTTCGGCACGGTGGCGGAAGTGCTGGAAATGCAGGCCTTGTTGTCAGCCCCGGATTTCGTGATCGCCCGCAAACACAAGCACTACTGGCAGGTGCAGGAGCGGATGTTCGATTATCAGGGCAACTACCGAAAAGCGTATGAAACCTGACGCCTGAGTGCGTTAACGGGAGCCGCGCCGGAACACTAGCAGCTGGTTGTTGGCGGGCAGGGCGTGTTTTTCCGCAAGCCGCATTCCCGCCGATTCCGCCAGGGTGCTGAGATCGGCCAGATCCCGGATGCCCATGTGGGGCGCCCGGGATTTCAGGTGTTGATCAAACCGGCGGTTGCTGTCACTGGTGTATTCACCTTGCTCATTGAAGGGACCATACAGACAGAAGGCGCCGTCTTGCGATAGCCGCTCACCGATGCCATGGAACATGTTCTCAACTTCGGGCCAGGCCATAATGTGAGCGGTATTGGCGGAGAAGGCCCACTGGAATTGATCAATTGGCCAGTTGGCATCGCCCACATCCAGTTCAATCATGGGGAGGATGTTGGGCAACGCAGCCTGCTCCAGCCGGGCGCGGCACAGGTGAGCGGACTCCGGGTGATCGCTCGGTTGCCACTGCAGGTGCGGCATGGCCTTGGCGAAATGCACGGCGTGCTGTCCGGTGAGTGTTCCGATTTCCAGGACTTTGCCCGGGGCCACGAAGACTTCCTGCAGCCGCTCCAGGATTGGGGCTTTGTTGTTCTCGCAGGCCTGGGCATAGGGCAGGTCACTGGTCATCGGGTAACATCTCCTTTATCGGCTCTTGAGATCAAAGGCGGCTTTCAGCGTTAGAATAAGCTATCGTCCTGAATCATGTAAGCTGAGCATGAGATCCCAAACTGAGGAGCGAATTGTCATGAGAGTTTCTTTTCTGATCAAAGGCTTCCTGCTGTCCCTGGCACTGGTGATGACGCCGCTGGCTGTGCAAGCAGGAGAGCCGGTATGGATTGATGTGCGGACGCAAGCTGAGTATCAGCAGAACCATATTGAGGGCGACCCGCTGATTCCGCATAAAAACATTGTGGCCCAGGTCACCGAACGGTTTCCGGAGAAAGACACTGAGATTCGACTGTATTGCCGCAGCGGCAACCGGGCCGGTATTGCCAAGTCTGCCCTCGAAGAAGCGGGCTACACCAACGTGAAAAACATGGGTGGTATCGATGACGCTCGGGAGGCGCGTGGCCTTTAGAGCTGGCTCGTTCTAGAAACCCGGAGCCGGCGCTACTCCTCGTAAATCATCTTGCGGGTCATGCCGCCGTCGATCACAAAGTTCTGGCCGGTCACAAAGCGGGCTTCCGATGACACGAGATAGGCGACCATCGCCGCGATGTCTTTGGGTGTGCCCACACGGCCGCTGGGATGCTGGTTGTGGTCGGTGGCTGATAACGGCTCCGGGGTGGCGGGTGCGTTGGCCTGCCACCCGCGAACATCGATCCAGCCGGGGCTGATGCTGTTGGCCCGCACATCCGGGCCCAGGCTGATGGCCAGGGAGTGGGTGAGGGCGAGTAGACCGCCCTTGCTGGCGGCATAAGCCTCGCTATTAGGTTCGGATTGCAGGGCCCGGGTCGAAGCCATATTGACGATGCTGCCCCGGCTTTGGCGAAGGTGCGGCACGGCGTGCTTGGCCATCAGGAAGGCACCGGTGAGGTTGACGTCGATTCGCCGTTGCCACTCGGCCAGCTCAAGCGTTTCGATGGGGCCGGTGTCCGGGTCGGCGATCCCGGCGTTGTTCACCAGGGCGTCCAGTCTTCCGGCCCAGTCCACAGCTTCGGTCACCGAGGAGATAACATCTGCCTCCTGCGCGACATCGCTTCTGATAAGTCGCAGGTTGGCAGGGTTGCCGAAATCCTGCTGACAGGCGTTGATGGCGTCTGCGTCCTGGTCAATGATCGCCACTCGCCAGCTTTTCTCCAGGAAATAATGGGCTATGCCTTTGCCAATGCCTTGTGCGCCGCCGGTGATGAGGATGGCCGGGAGTTGCTGTGCCATGGGTCGTTTCCTTTTCCGGGAGGTTTCCATGCGGTGAGATCCTCGGGTAAGGTCCCCTCCGACAAGTTTGATCGTATAGACTGATTATCAAAGCCCGACGGTAAGGTGCAAGCCCGGTAGTTATTCATCTTCCGCTTGTGATTCGCAGCCAGCGTCCTGTTTGGGGTGATGGTTCCAGGGGCTGAAATTTTCAACGTTAACTCAGAGGAGGTACCAGACAATGCGATCCCGATTGAGAGTGCAGGCCAGTGCGCTGTTGCTGGCCATGGTGATGCCGCTGGCCCAGGTGCATGCGGCGGAGGATGATGGCGAGGCAACGGTGGAGTCTTTGCAGCAGGAAATTCAGGGCCTTGATCAGGAACTGGAAGAGTTCACCACCGAACGGCGGGAACGCTTGATGGAGGACATTGAGGAGGTTTTGGCTTCCCTGGATTCCCGCATAGCGACGCTGGAAGACCGCCTGCAGGAAGACTGGGACGAGGCAGACAAATTGGCCCGGGCCCAGGCAAGGACTGCGCTGGCCTCTTTGCGCCGCGAGCGGGCACGAGTGGCTGAATGGTATGAGCGCATGCAGGACAGCGCGGATTTTACCTGGGAGTCCATGAAGGAAGGCTTCAATGACGCCTTCGATGAGCTTTCCAATGCCTGGCAGGACGCAGAGGATAATATTCGCGAGACTGTTGAGGGAAACAAATAGGCTGATCAAAAATCAAACGTCAGCGAATCCGGCTCGGCCTGGTTACCGGATGACTTCCTTTTCGAACCGGCCGAGCACAACAACGATGGCGAACGCCAGGGCCGTTACCATGCTCGCCAGTCCCAGGGTGCCGAGACCGCAGGCTACGCCGATCGCGCCGGAAATCCAGATAGAGGCCCCGGTGGTGATACCCTGGATGCTGCCCCGGCTCTGGATGATGCTGCCGGCGCCAAGAAAGCCGATGCCGCCGATCACCCCTTCAACAATACGGGACGGATCGATCCGGGCGGAGGGGTCGCCGTTAGCCGTTGTCATCAGGATGTGCAGGCCAATAAGAATAAAGGCTGCGGCCCCCACTGAAACCAGCATGTGAGAACGCAGCCCCGCCGGCTTGCCCCGCAGTTCCCGCTCCAGTCCCAGCAGGAAAGCCAGGCCTGCTGCCGCCAGCAGGCGGATGCCCATGTCCATGGGGGGAATTTCACTCGCGAACATGCTCGCCTCCCGATTATCTCAGTTTGAACGTTTACGACGTTTGAGAATTTCGGGCACCTTGAACGGCAGCACCATGGAGCCGGCCTTGGAAAAGCTGATCAGCGCATTCAGCCGTTTGTACCAGAGCAAGCGGTGAATCTTTTCCTTCATGGGGTAATACCCTTCCATATATAGCTCATCGACCCGGTCGGCGTTATTGGTGAAACTGTAGCCGCTCAAATCCAGGGGTACCGCGATGTCCGCCTTTTTCAGCTGTTGGCGGGTGTTGAAGTCGATACTGATGTTGATGGCATTGCTTACCACATCGAAGGTATTTTCCGGCTTCGGGTAACGGCTGACATGACTCAGATCGATGCCGACGGTGATGCCGGCGCCCATCTCTGCCAGGGGTGAAATCGGCAGGTTTTCCACCAGCCCGCCATCGACCAGGGTTCGGCCATTGATCTCCACTGGCACAAACAGGCCAGGCACCGCCATGGAAGCACAGACGGCATCGGCCAGGCTGCCTTCCCTGAAGATCAGTTGTTCGCCGGTTTCGATATCGGTGGTGCAGATAGCCAGCGGGATCTCGGCTTCTTCAATGCGGCAGTCCCCCAGATCCCGAATAAGCATCTTGCGGATGGCTTTGGTACTGAACAGCCCTCCACGTTCCAGCGTGAAATCAGCCAGCTTGGACAGGTTCAGGGTGGAGCAAATGGACAGAATGGATTCCGCCGGGCGGCCAAAGGCGTGATAACTGGCCACCAGCGCCCCTACGCTGGTTCCTGAAATGCAATGAATCCGGATACCTTCTTCCTCGAAGGCCTTCAGCGCACCGATATGGGCCAGCCCCCTGGCAGCACCGCCACCTAGGGCCAGACCAATACGTTTGTTAAACGGGTTGAATTTCATACGTCAGTGGCGTGGGTTACTTTTGTCCGGGGAAGACTGTCTGTCCGATTTGTTGTCATCGGAGGTTAGGTAAAAGTCTTTCTTCTCATAGGTCGTCATTTCCGGGTCTTCAAGGCTGTTCTTGCGACGGCCCTGATACAGCCAGAAGGCCACAATAGCGATGACGATGGCAAATACAATCCACTTCATGCCGAACTCCTTCACGGGGTGTCTATCTTTATTCAGAACCTTCCGGCGGGATCCGTCAATAGTGCCTCAGGGGTTTATTTCGGTCCACGGTGATGGGGGACTTCTTTGTTGTTTTGAGAGTTTGTCAGTCTGCTCCCAGCGGAAGTTGAGGGCTGGGCCGATCCCAACTTTACTTATTTCATGGACAGGAAGATTGTTGCGCAGGTGGTGTATCAGATCAGCGCAGTGACGGTGGTGGCCATCCTGCTTGGGGGCATCGCCTCGCTGGCGGCGATCGGTTTTGTCGAAGCGGTCCACTACCTGAATGGAAAATTGTTGATCTCGCCATACGCCCGGGTGCTGGCGGAGGACCAGCACTCGCTGGTGGTGGCCGCAACCCTGCTTGTGCCGGCGACAGGCGGCCTCATTGTTGGGCTGGTGGTCCATTTTCTGGTACGCCAGAAGCGTGGCTTGTCGCCACCCGATGCGATCCTGGCAGCACAGACCAGTGGCCCTGCACCGGGGTTTCCCAGTGGTGTGGCGTCCACTCTGGCGGCGCTGGTGTCGCTTGGCAGCGGCGCATCCGTGGGCCAGTACGGTCCACTGGTGTACCTGGGGGCAATGTTCGGGAGTCTGGTGGGGCGGCTGAAACTGAATTTGCGCCATCAGCGTTCCATTGCCATTGCCTGTGGGGTCGCTGCGGCCATTTCCACCGCGTTCAACGCGCCGATTGCCGGCCTGGTGTTTGCCCATGAGGTGATCCTGCGTCATTACTCCTTGAGGGCGTTTGCACCCGTCACCGTGGCAGCGGCTACCGGTTATATCGTGGCGAATGTGATTTTTGATCGGCCCGCGCTGTTCCTGGTGAGTTTCAATGAGGTGGCGCACACCTACGAGTATGTGTTCTTCGCCCTGGAAGGCGTGCTCTGTGCCGGCATGGCCTGGGTATTCATGCGCTTGCTGCGGGTGAGCACCAGTACCGCCGAGCGTTATATCCTTTGGCCCTGGGCTCGTCCTGCCATTGCCGGGTTGATGGTTGGGGTGGTGGCGCTTTGGATTCCCGAGGTGCTGGGCATTGGCCAGGAAACCCTTCGGTTCGCCACCATTGAGGGGGCGTTTGGCATCGGTGAGCTGGGGCTGATTATTACCGCCAAACTGGTGCTGACGGCGGTCTGTGTCGGGTTTGGTTTTGTCGGTGGGGTGTTCAGTCCGGCCTTGTTGATTGGCATTCTTTTTGGCGCCTTTTACGGGCTGGTGTTGCCTTACCTGTTGCCGGTACCACATTCGGGCCTGGTGGTTTATGCCATCTGCGGCATGATGGCGCTGGCAAGTTCGGTGATCGGTGCGCCATTGACCACCATCCTCATCGTCTTCGAGCTGACCCGCAGCTACGATCTGACCATTGCCGCCATGGTTTCTGTGGTCTTCGCCAACCTGATTTCCTATCGGGTGATCGGCCGCTCCTTATTTGACCTGCAACTGCGGTCTTGGGGTTTTGACCTTTCCCTGGGGCGGGACAAGGCGATTCTTCAAACCCACCCGATCCGGGATTTCCTGTCTACTGAATACACGGCCGCCAGCGATCGGGATACGGTTGGCGAAGTTCGTCAGCGGCTGGTGGATGATCACCGTTCCGAAGCCATGGTCCTGGATCATAACGGCCGGTTACTGGGCGTGATCCGGCTGCAAGGCATTGTGAACAGCGAGGCACAACTGTCTGTGATGGAGGCGATCATCCCTTCATTCACCATTTTTGATGAGCAGACATCAGTCTGGCAATCGATGGAATCGTTGCGGGGGTTCCTGGGAGAAGCGGTGCCGCTGGTGAATGAATACGGCCAACTGCTGGGTGTGGTGGCAGAGGAGGCGGTGATTCGAGCTTATCTGGAAATCGTGCACGATCTGCGTGAGGAAGAAAATGAAGCGGCCTAGTTGGGTGGTTCTAAGCTGGATGGTAGCCAGCGTGTTCACGCCGGCGATGTCCCTGGGCCAGGACAATCGCCCGGAACCGCTGACAGTGGCGACCTGGGGCGGAGCCTATGAGGAAAGCCAACGCCGGGCCTACTTTGCCCCCTTCACTGAAGCCACGGGTATTCCGATTAAGACGGTGCATTACGATGGCGGCATCAGGGTGCTTCAAGAGCATCTGGCCAGCGGTGAGGTGGAGTGGGATGTCATCGACATGATCCAGTCCGACGCCAGTGCTGCCTGTGATGCTGGTCTGTTGGCACCGATTGATCCAGGCATGCTGGCCCCGGCACCGGATGGCACCCCGGCGCAGGAGGACTTCATGGAAGGAGCCATCAATCGGTGCTTTATCACCCAGATCGTGTTTTCCACCGTGATTGCCTTTGATGACCGGGCCTTCCCCGGTGTGAAACCGGATAGCGTGGAAGACTTCTTTGACCTGGAAACTTTCCCGGGTAAGCGGGCGCTGCGCAAAGCGCCCGTCGGTCTGGCGGAGTGGGCGTTACTGTCTCTCTCGGTGCCCCAGGAACAGCTCTACGACCTGCTCAGTACCCGCCGAGGGCTGGACCTGGCGGCACGCCGGCTGGATGAGATTCGCGACTCCATCATTTGGTGGACCCGTGGCGTTGAACCGGTTGAGTTGCTGACCAGCGGTCAGGCGGCCATGGCCACGGGCTATAACGGCCGCTTCTTCCATGCCCGAGTAATGGAGGGGGCGCCCATTTCGGTGATCTGGGACGGCCAGCTTATCGGCTTCAATAGCTGGACTATCCTTCGCGGCACGGATCAGGCCGAACAGGCCGCCCGGTTCATTGCGTTTGCCACGCGGGCCGAGAATATGGCCACCCAGGCCAGTCTGATCAGCTATGGGCCAGCGAGAAAATCCGCGCAGCAACGGGTAGGGCTGCACACCGATGTTGGGGTACCCATGATGCCCTACATGCCAACGGCGTCCGCTCATATGGAGCGAGCCGTCATTCGGGATCACCGCTGGTATTCCCAGACCGGCGAGCTCAGGGAGCAGTGGTTCCGGGAGTGGTTGGAGGCCGGGAAAACCGGCGAGTAGAGCAGGGGCCATAGGCCTATGAGTTTGTGCGGCGGTTGAGCCTGAACTATTTTCAAAGTGAGATAGTAGGACTGGCCAAGGCCACCTGTAGCCGTCATCTCGTCTGAATCAATCAGAACGATCAGGGAAGGGTTGGCTATGAAATCCAGAATTGTACCCGCCATTCTTGTGGGCGTGTTTTCTATGGGAATAGGCTCTGCGTTCGCCGACTCCCACGGTATGTCCGCGATGAAGTTGGCAGAGAAAAAGAAATGCACCGCCTGCCATACCGTCACTGAAAGTGACCCGATGGCGGTGGCTCCTTCGTTCATGAGTATCGCCCAGAGATACTCCATGGAGGAATCCGACCGCCTGGTTCAGGTGGTTCTCACCGGCGGCGAAGGCCACTGGGGCAATGCAGAAATGCCGGATATGGGTGTTCGTAAGGACGTTACCCCTAAAGAGGCCGAAAAACTCGTGCAGTGGATTTTGGACATGGATGAATAAAGCGCTTTTCGTGCCCGCTTCAGGAACTCCGGGCCCGCCAAAGCGGATAGGCGAGGCCCGCCAGTCGGTTCATCACGAAGGCATGGATGAGCAGCATGAGCACCCCGGCCATCAGTACGGGTAGCTGTGCGGGGTTGGGCATGAGGCCCAACGCGACGATGAGCGCGGTGGCACCGGCGGGGGGATGGGCAACGTTCAGTGCCACCATCAGGCTGCCGGTGAGGCCCATGGCGACTGCGACAGCGCCAACGCGGGCGAGGTCCACGCCGTTCATCATGGCCGACGGCGCGTCCTGCAGCCCAAACAGGTAAAGGCCCACCAGCCCCATGGTGGCACCAATGAAATGGCCGCACAGGGCGTTGCGGGGTGAGGCCGGTTGGCTCAAAGGCACGTAAAAAAGAATGAACGCGGTGGCGCCCAGGGAAGGGAAGATGAAAGCCTCCTGGGTGATGAGAGCCACAACTGCAACCAGCGCGATGGCAATGCCGCTGTTGACCAGGTTAAACCCTGCCATGACCGCTTTGTGCGGGTACTTTTCCGTCAGCCGTTCAAGGTGAAGTGCCTGCAGTACCCCGCTGACCAGTTGCCAGCGAAGCTTGTCGTTTCTTTGCCCCATAAGATCCCCACGCATCAAAAAGGTGCATAAGGGTAAAGGGGCATCCTGTGTATATCAAAACGGTAATTCCGATAAGGGTTATTGAGTGGTTTTACTGTTCATTAGCCTTGGTAGAACTGTCTTATGCCATCCAACAAGGCGTCCACATCCTGCCGGGTCACATCCTGGTGGGTCACAAACCGGATTGGGTCTCCCGCCTTGATTAGGATTCCCAGCTCCGCGAGGAAGTCACGGAGTTGAACCGCTTGTCCTTTGTGGCAGCGGGCATGGACGATATTGGTCTGGGTGTTGGCCGGGTCGATTTCCACCTCTGGAATACTGGCCAGCCCCTCGCTCAGGTATTCGGCATTGGCATGGTCTTCGTGCAGTCGCAGCGGCCCCTGTTCCAGGGCAATTTGCCCGGCCGCGGCCAATACGCCGGCCTGGCGCATGCCTCCGCCGAGCATTTTCCGTAGCCGGTGGGCGCGGCCGATAAAAGCCTTCGAGCCCAGAAGCACGGAACCGACCGGGGCACCCAGACCTTTGGAGAGGCAGACGCTGACCGAATCGTAGTATTGGGTGATCTCGGTGATGTCGCAGCCGGTCTTGACGGCAGCATTGAACACGCGGGCGCCGTCCAGGTGCAGCATCAAGCCATTGTCGTCGCAGAAATCCCGTGCCTGGCGCTGGTAATCCAGTGACAGTACTTTGCCGCCAATGGTGTTTTCCAGGGAGAGCAGGCGGGTGATGGCGAAATGGGCGTCCTGGGGTTTAATCGCAGCCTGCGCTCTATCCAGGTTTATCGACCCGTCTGTTTCGTTTTCAATAGGTTGGGGTTGCACGCTGCCCAGCACGGCGGCGCCACCGCCCTCGTAACAGTAATTGTGGGCCGCCTGGCCGCAAAGGTACTCGTCGCCCCGGCCGCAGTGGGCCATGATTGCCAGCAGGTTGGCCTGGGTGCCGCTGGGAGTGAACAGGGCGGCTTCAAAGCCCAGCCGGTCTGCAGCATAGGTCTGCAGGCGATTGATGCTCGGGTCGTCTCCATAAACGTCGTCGCCCACCTCGGCGCTGGCCATGGCCTCTCGCATGGCCTGGGTTGGGCGGGTAACGGTGTCGCTGCGGAAATCGATCATGTTTGATGCCTCGTGAATCATCGTTTTACTGCATTCTACAAGGCACGATGCATGAGAAAACCTGATTGGCGATGTGTCTCGGGAATGCGTTGATCTCTGGGTTGCTAACGCTTGTTTTTCCGGGGGCGGTCAAACAGCTCCCGCAATTCGTCTTTTGCCGCTTCCAGCCGATCCTTTTGTTCCTGGGGAAGCTGCTTGCCAGCGCGATTGATGTAGAACGTCAGCATCGACATGGCTGAGCGGTAAGGGTCTGATTTGCGCCGTTCGCTGTTCTCGGCCGATTCCTTCAGGGAACGGGCGATTTCCCTGGGATTGTCCAGGGCGAAGACCCCTTGTTCGAGATCCAGAGAGTCGCTGGACTCGGTCACTTTCTGCGACCAGCGTTCAGAGTGAGCCAAAATCAGCCTCCGGCTGTTTCCCAAGCATCGTGATAGAAGTATCACAATGCCTTGAATTATGCGTTTCCTGCCCTCCACTATAGAAGATATCCAAGCCAAATATCGAACCAGGAGGTTCACACATGCATGTGTTTATTGCAGGCGCAAATGGACAAATCGGCCAGTATCTGTTGCAGGAAATGGCCGAGAGCGACCATGAAGCCCGGGCGCTCATCCGGGACCCGGAGCAAGGCCCGAAGCTGCAACAGCTTGGCGCTACTGAAACCGTGGTTGGCGATCTGGAGAAAGACTGCAGCGAAGCCATGAGAGGCTGTGATGCTGTGATCTTTACCGCTGGCTCAGGCCCTCACACCGGCCCGGACAAGACCATCGATGTGGACCAGGACGGCGCCATCCGCCTGATGGACACCGCTAAGTCCATGGGTATTAAGCGCTTCATTATGGTCAGTGCCATGCGGGCTGAAGAACCGGACAAGGGGCCGGAGAAGCTGCGCCATTATCTTTGGGCCAAGCGTAAGGCCGATGACCATCTCAGGAGCTGTGGCCTGGATTACACCATTGTCCGCCCCGGCCGGCTCACCAATGAAGATGGCACCGGCAAGGTGGAGGTGCGCCACCGGTTGATGGAATTTGGTGAGATTCCGCGCCAGGACGTGGCTCGCGTGCTTCTGGCCGTGCTGGATTCAGACAACACCAGCAATTGCGTGTTTGACGTGGTTTCCGGCGATGTGCCGATAACGGAAGCCCTGGCGAAGTTGTAATGGTAACCAGACTCCGGGGCAGGTCAGGTAGTAAGGCCCTTACCCACGAATCGCGCAAAGGAGGATGATATGAACGTTACGTTTATTGGCCTGGGCATTATGGGCAGTCGCATGGCCAGCAATCTGCTAAAGCATAGCGACCTCACCCTGACGGTTTTCAACCGATCGCCCGATGCCATGGGTCCCCTGAAAGACGCCGGCGCCAAAACCGCCAGTTCGGCCCGGGAGGCGGTGGCTGGAGCTGATGTGGTCTTCACCATGCTCAGCGCCCCGGAGGCGGTGGAGGAAGTCGCGTTTGGTGAAAAAGGTTTTGTCAGTGCCATGGAGCGGGATGCGCTCTGGGTAAATTGCTCCACGGTGAACCCTTCCTTCACCCGTGACTGCGACAGCCGGGCTCGCGCTCAAGGAATCCGATTCCTGGATGCGCCGGTAGCGGGTACCAAGATGCCGGCTGAGACTGGTGAGCTGACGTTCCTGTTGGGCGGAGACTCGGAAGATGTTGAGGCAGTCCGGTCGATGCTGGAATGCATGGGGCAGAAAATTCTCCATGTGGGAGAAACCGGCCAGGGCAGTGCCTTCAAGATGCTGGTGAATGCCCAGCTTGCCCAGAACATGCTGGCTTATGCAGAAACCGCACTACTGGGTGAGAAGCTGGGTTTCAGCCGTGATTTCCTGATGGATACCTTGCCGAACCTGCCGGTCACCGCGCCGTTTCTTAAGGGCAAGGCCGAACTCATCAGGAACTCGGATTATGAGGCCCAGTTCCCGCTGGAACTGATGCTTAAGGACATGCATCTGCTGGATGTTACTGCTTATGAGGAAGGCCAACCCCTGTTTCTGGCCGGCCTGGCCAAATCCCTATACGGGCAGGCGAACTTGGCAGGGCGAGGGCGAGAGGACTTTGCCGCCGTCTTTGATCACCTGTCGAAGTCTGACTAGAAGTGTGTCGAAAGGGCAGCCCTGGCTGCCCCCTCCCGGGCTAATCCCTCAGGCCTCTTCCGCTTCCTGTTCAATAGCCTCTCCGGCTTCTTCCACATCCTGACCCAGGCCTTCCATGGTGTTGCAGCCGGCGAGGCCTGCGCCCATCAGGAAGGTGAGCAGCAGCATTCTGATCGCGATAGTCATAGTTAGCTCCTTAATTGAGTCACTGGCTGTTAGTTTAGATCAAGCTGCCAATGCGACCTACATCTGTAAAGAGGGAGAGCAGCCGGATCTCGGTGAGCATGAGAAATTTGGTGTGGATGAATAATGGACCGATGTCTTGCCGGCTCTTTCCCATGCTGGACTAATGAGCCATTCAGAAAGGATGGCCTATTATTCCGAGTACGCCTATTGCAATAAGGTAACCTGCCACGATGTAGTTGAGCAGTTTGGGGAAGACCAGAATGGCAATGCCTGCCCCCAGGCTGATGAGCGGCGCCAGCTGAAGATGCAGCGTCATAATTGGCTCCTCTTTCTTCGGGTTTGGCTGGTTCTTTTCGACAGTGTAGGTAAGTTTTGGCGGTCGTACAGTTAAGTCTCTGACATTGCAGCAAAGCTGATATCCACCTCGCTGCTATAATCAGGGAATCACTCAAGCCATCAGGCTCAGAGGGCATTATGGGCATGGAAACCAGCCGTCCTAAGTACGACGCCTCCCGGAGAACAAGTCCCGCCGCGTTTTTTCGAGGGTTTCTGAGAGAGCCTGCACAGGTGGGATCGGTGATCCCCAGCTCCCGGTTTCTGGAGAACCGGATTGTAGAGGCGGCGGATTTGTCGAGTGCCAGGCGGGTTGTTGAGTTGGGACCTGGCACTGGTGGTACCACACGAACGTTTTTGAGCCACTTGGGTCCGGAAGCTCGCCTGCTTTCTGTCGAACTGAGTCCCTTCTTTCACGAACTTCTTGAAGAAATTTCTGACCCCCGTTTTATCAATCACCTCGGAAGCGCGGAATATCTGGCGGATATCCTGGCCCAGCATCAGATGGAATTGCCGGACGTGGTGATCTCAGGCATTCCCTTTTCGAAAATGCCAGCGGCCGTAGGTACCCGCATTGCCCAGTCTATACAGGAGAACCTGTGCGAGGGCGGGCGTTTCGTTGCCTACCAATTCCGCGGTCACGTCGCCCAGATCACCAGCCCCGTGATGGGGGAGCCGGTAAGCTCCTCGCTGGAGCTTTGGAATATTCCCCCCATGCGGGTCTATTGCTGGAGCAGGCTTGGTGCCGGCTGAGGATAGACCGAACCTCAGTTTTCCGAGGAACCAGGATCTCCGCCCCGGTCATGGTACTGTTGGTGCAGCTCCCTGATTGCTCCCGCCAGAACCAGAAAGGGCCCTTCGGTGGGCAGGCCCGGTACGACTGTATTAATCGGAAGTGTCGCGACCGGAGGCGGTGTGGCGTGCATCTCATCGAGCCAGACTGCCAATTGTTCCGAGGAGCTGGCATAAACAATCCGGCCCAGTCCAACCCAGCCATGAGCCGCGGCGCACATGGGGCAGTGTTCGCCCGAGGTATATACCGTGGCGCCAGCCCTTTCCTCCTGTGTCATGTGCTCCGCTGCCCAGCGGGCGATGGCGAATTCCGGGTGTCGGGTTTCATCGCCACCTGCGGTCTGGTTATGGTCTTCGAAACGGACATCGCCGTGCTCGTCCACAAGGACCGAGCCGAACGGCGGGTTGCCGGATTCCAATGCCTGGCGGGCCAGTTCCACACAGCGATCCAGGTGTTTCATGTCGGTTTCGTCGATCATGTTTGACTCCCGGTGTTGCTCAAGTGTGTTCTCTATTTCTTGAGGAATGCGAGAAAGGCGCCTGCGACGGTTGCTGCTGCACCACCAATTAAATACCACATGGTTTCGTCCGTGAAGCGACCGGTCAGGGACTCGGCTACCTGATTGGTGACGGATTGGGTCGACTGGTAGCCGAAGTAAAGCAGCCCGATACCGACCACGAGTAAAACAATACCGACAAGCTTTGTGCTGCCCATGAAACATTCCTTATGCATGGAGTGGTTTGACTTTAATGTGTATTTTTAAGCTTGGCACTCCAGCATTGCCCGGGCAAGGAAGGGTGTCACTTTTGGAGTTTGTTTGCGGGAAATTTGATGTATTTATATCCAATTGCAGTGCATCAATGGCATTGTGGTTGGGAGCCAAGTGAACAAGGAGGTTGACTGATGCGTGTATCGAAAAAGGAAGGTCGGATACTCGAGAATGCCATTGCACAATGGCAGCAATCCGGGGTCATTTCCGAGCAAGAATCTGAGAAGCTCCAAGCTGCCTATCAAGTCACACCTTTTGACTGGAAGCGCCTCGCCAAGTATTCGTTCTGGTTAGCCATTATCTGCGTGCTGATCGCCCTTTCGTCGGCCTTGGCGGATCAATGGCTGATCGAACTTTTCCAACGATTGTTTTCCGCACCGGCCACCGCAAAAAGTGTCGGTTTGGCTTTGCTGGCTGCCGGGTTTTATTACCTGGGGCTGCGCCGCAAGCGCACCAAACCGGAAAAAATATACAGCAACGAGGCGCTGTTTTTCCTGGGCGTGGCGGCAACGGCAGGCTCAATTGCTTTCCTGGGAAAAGCCGTCGATACCGGGTCCGGTCATTTTTCTCTGCTGCTGTTGCTGGCGGCGCTTGTCTACGGTGGCCTCGGACTGTGGTTTCCTTCAAAACTGGTCTGGCTGTTCAGCCTGCTTTCTTTGGGTAGCTGGTTTGGTGCGGAAACCGGCTACGTTTCCGGCTGGGGCGCCTATTACCTGGGAATGAACTATCCGTTGCGGTTTGTGCTTTTTGGGCTGGTGCTGATTTTTGCTGGAACTTGGTTATTCCGGTACTGGGCGGCAAGGCTTGAGTTTCTGAGGCCAACGCGGGCGGTGGGTTTGCTTTACCTGTTCATCGCGCTATGGATTCTTTCGATCTTTGGCAATTACGGAGATCCCGATGCCTGGCGGGCTGCCCGGCAAATCGAACTGTTGCACTGGTCGGTACTCTTCGCGGTGGCGGCTCTGGCTGCCATCTTCCATGGACTGAAATACGACGACGGCATGACCCGCGGATTCGGGCTTACATTTCTCTTCATTAACCTCTACACCCGCTTCTTCGAGTACTTCTGGGACAGTACTCACAAAGCCATATTTTTTGCCGTGCTGGCGGCTAGCTTCTGGTATCTCGGGACCAGGGCCGAGAAAATCTGGAACCTGACCCCGTTAAAGCATTTGGGCTCTAAATCTCCCTGAATAAGTGCGTCAGCGCCAGATAGGCATTGCCTACAATCAAAAGGACGATTCTGGTTATCAGGGGCGGCAGGCTGATGATGGTGCTTCGGATCAATCCTCTGCGCCGGTTCAGGCGAGACGCCGGCGAAGGTTTGGGCGACGACGGATGCGAACTGCCTCAAGGGTCTGCTGCAGCACGGTGAAACTGAATGCGGCGACAACCACACCGACAATGGGGGCAACCCAGGGAGAGGCAACGGCGACGGCCGAGCCTATGGCGTAGGCCGTGAGTCCCGGCAGGTTAAAGGCTGGCAGGGCGCGTTCGCCAGATTCTCCGTAGCGTCGTTTGTGACCGCTGAAGTAGCTTGCCATGATCACACCACCAATGGGCGGGATAAACGTTCCCAGTAGCACGAGGAAGGGAATCAGCCACTCCTGCATGCCCAGCACGGCCAGGGTGGTACTAATTGCTGCGCCGGCGATGGTTACCGATTCGCGACGGCCCGTGCCCAGCAGGTCGCAGCCGACGACGGAAAAGTTGTAGGCGATGTTGTCCTGAGTGGTCCACAGGTTCAGGAACAGCATGAGGATGCCGAAGGTTAACAGGCCCTGGGCTGTCATGATGCCGACGATGTCGGTCTCCTGATACACCAGGGCGCCGAAAGCACCGACCAGCATCATCAGACCGTTGCCAATAAAGAACGCCAGCAGCGTGATGATGGCCGCGGTTTTTCCGGACCGGGCAAAGCGTGTCCAGTTGGTGGACTGGGTGGCTCCGGCGACAAAGGTGCCGAAAACCAGCGTGATGGCAGTGGCCACGGTCATATCGTCGGTGGGGGTGAGATGGGCCAGTTTTGAAAAGCCGCCGGCATCGGAGGTGGCCAGCGCCATGCTGATACCGATAAGGATGATCATTGCCGGGACAGCCAACCGCGAGAGCCAGGCCAGAGCGCGATAACCGATGGAGGCGGTCACGCAGAAACCAAAACCAAATACCAGCATCAGAGGTGTTGTCATGAGTTCCTGCATGCCGGTCAGTTCTACCAATAGGGTGGCCATGGTGGCGGTGCCCCAGGCATACCAGCCAATCTGGGTCAGAAGCAGGATGAGGTCGGTTAATTTACTGCCGCTCTTACCGAAACTGAACCGGCTAAGAAGAGCTGTGTTCATGCCGGTTTTGGCAGCAATATAGCCAAGCACCGCTGCGTAAATGGCCAGTAACAGATTCCCAACCGCCAGAACCATCAGGAGGGTGGCGAAATCGAACGCCTGGCCCACACTCCCACCGGCCCACATGCTGGCAGTAAAGAAGGTAAAACCCAGCAGGATCAGCCCCATGGACCAGGCGCTTTTGCGCTGGTCGACAGGTACACGGTTCAGTGGATAGTCCTCTTCCCTGGGAGATGCTGTGGGGATCATTGTTATGGCTCCGGCTCAAGATGTTCCTGAACATCATTGGCAACCTTTATGCCATTTTAATGACAACGACCGCTTTTCTGGTTAAATCCCGGATTTCCGGGGGGGATGGTCCATGTGTCGAAGGAAGGGGGAACGTTGTATATCGGAAATTGCTGCATGTTGGTTGTGCAGCTTCGCGGCGTTATCCCCGTTATGGGGCGCGTGGGTCTCTGATCATTACGGAGCCGAAATCTGCATCGGCCTCCACTTTACGGAGCCTGACACGGCATCTACGTTTAGGGGTAAGAGATGGTATCTCTTCACAATTCACGTCTCGGAAATGGAGGAAGCGTTATGGCTGACTATCCAGTGAAGGACGAGAATTATGACCTGATCAGTTCGGTGTACCACGCCTCTCAGGGGCTGCATCACACCAAACAGTACGCCAAGGATGCGGAAAAATTTAACGACAGTGAAGCCGCAGCATTTTTCCAAGAAGCGGAACAGATTTACCTGGAACTGACGGACAAAGCGAAAGCGCTTCTTAAAAAGCGCCTTTAAACGTTAGAGAGAAGCATGTTGCCGGGATGGGGCTGGGAGTTTGTAGCCCCCTGACCTGTCCCGGTGAGTTCTGAAACAGTGCCTGCCCGTACGCCTCTAGACTTTGACCTTCCCTCTTAGTGCCTTGGTCTTCCCATGCCGGGTCTTTTTGTCCACACGCCGTTTGCGGGCAGATTTGCTGGGTTTGGTCGGTCGGCGAACTTTCTGTTGTTTGACCGCTTCCTGGATCAAAGCCCGCAGCCGCCGTAGTGCATCTTCCTTGTTTTGTTCAAGGGTGCGAAAAGACTGTGCCTTGATGACGATGATGCCCTCTTTGCTGATGCGCTGGTCAGGCAGGGCCATCAGTCGCTCTTTATAGAAGGGCGGCAGTGTGGAATGGGAAATATCAAATCGCAGGTGCACGGCGGTGGCGACCTTGTTGACATTCTGCCCACCGGCACCCTGGGCCCGAATCTGGGTGATCTCTATTTCCCAGTCGGCAAGCTCTACGTTATTGGAGATTTTCAGCATAGCCACCCATGTTACCAGAGCTAGGACTCTGCCGCGCCGACTTCTGGGGGAAAAGCCGCAGGTATCCGATCATGGCCTGCGGCACGGCGGCAGCTATTTCACCGCCATTTGGCTTGCGTTTTTCTCAACGGTGCGGCTGCCAATGCCTTTGACTTCCACCAGTTGTTCAACCGACTCAAACGGGCCATTGGCTTCCCGGTAGACAATAATTGCCTCGGCCTTGCTCTCACCAATGCCATTGAGTGAGGCCAGTGTGGCGGCGTCCGCCGTATTGATGTTCACGGTCATGGGCTCTGCGGCGTGGGCGGGACCGGTTATGAGGGCGAACAGTAGCACCACGGTGGCGATAAAAGACTTTGCTTGCATGATCAATCTCCTGAGGACAAGTGCATGGGTCGTTTGTCAGGAGTAACGAGGCTGGAAAGATGAGAAGGCGAGAGGAATGATCTTTGCCAGATCGGTCAGACTGCGCTTCGTCCTGAAGGCATCGTCCTTGTCTTCGTCCTTATTGCCCATCCTTTTGGTAAACCCGCTTTGTCATCCCTGACGTCTCCAGTCTAGGGAACCCTCAGACAATGACTATGGGATATTGTTGACAGTTGGCGTAAGAGATCTCGTACAAGCTTCCAGCGCCGCGCGGAGATGTGCTGGTTGGTTATTCACCTGGTCAATTTCCCGACATTTGGCTGAACGCCCGGTCAATAAAGGCCTGGCACTACCTTTCCTGTCTCTGCTAACAAAGTTATCCACAGTTTTTGTGGGCAACTGGGTTCGGGGTGACTGGTCGGGATTTTCTGTTAGCATGCGTGCAAACATTCCGACCGGCCAGGAGGCCCGCCACTGATGTCTGATGATCCGCTGAAATCATTGTCCGATATGGCCAGTGATGCCCACGCCCGAATCCAGGCTGCCCACGAACACATCAATCCGGTGGTGGAAGTGCGCCAGGGCATGCGCAAATCCGGCATTCCGGCGGATGTAATGACCATCGACTGCCTGCGCACACGTCGTCGTATTACGCTGATCCTGCACGATGAACAACCGGGCGTGCTGCTGTATCAGTTCATTACCATCGAAGATGAGGTAGGGGATCAGTTTCAGCAACTGGCTTTGGCGGACATGAACACCCAGCGGCTGTTTGACTGGATGGAGGAGTACTTCGGGTAGCGGCTTTCCCGGCCCGCATTCCGTGGTTGTCTGATCATGATCCAGCAGCTTGCCAATTCACTGGTCCCTCTGTTCTCCCTTATTGCCCTGGGCGCGGTACTCGGGCGCAAGACCGATTTCTTCGATGGTAAGGCCCTTTCAGGACTGGTCACCACCGTGGGTATTCCCGCACTGCTGCTGCATTCGGTCCTGTCCATGGAAATGGATATTGGCCAGATGAGTGAGCTGGTGGCTATTACGGTCGTGTGGATTGGTGTTATGGCCCTGGTGACGGCCGGTGTGTTGCGGCTTACCGGTTTCCCGGTTCGTGACTACTTGCCGTCCCTGGTGCACCCCAATACCGGCAACATGGGGGTGCCGGTCTGCTTTGCGCTCTTTGGGCCTCAATCCCTGGGGTTGGCGATGGTGATCTCCTCGGTGATTCAGATCAGTCATTTCACTCTGGGTATTGGATGTCTTTCCAAAAGCTTTTCACTGAAGGCTTTGGCAAAGAACGGGCCGGTGCTGGCGCTGGTGGCCGGGGCGCTGCTGGTGGCTGCGGAGGCCCGCTTGCCCGGGCCGGTGATGACCACACTGGATATGCTGGGATCGATCACCGTGCCCATCATGCTTATGCAACTGGGCAGCTCCATTGCCAACCTGAAACTCTCTGGCGCCCGGGAAATGGCGTGGCCGGTGGCGTTCAGCTTTTACCGGCCTCTGGTCGGCCTGGCCACTGCCTGGCTGGTGTTGTTGCTGTGGCCACTGGATGCCTTCCAGGCCGAGATTTTTCTGGTGCAGTGCGCCATGCCGGTGGCGGTGATGAGTTATGTGTTGGCTGTCAGATACCACGGCCCGGCCCAGACCATCGCCCTGACTATTCCTCTGTCGGTCTTTGTTTCATTGGCTGTGGCGATCGGATTCAGCCTGGGTTAACCCGAGGTGCCTTAACGCTTGAAGAACCGGGGGTTGCGGCTGACAAAACCGTCAATCCAATGTTCCAGAAAAGATTTCTGATCCGGTCGTTTCAGGTATCGCCAACCCAGGAAGGCAATGACTACGGCGCCCAGCGCATCCACCACCAGGTCCCACATGGTATCGGTGAGGCCGGATGGATCGCCCAGCATGGGTTTCTGCATGTTCATGCCAAAGAACGAATCCATGGCAAATTCAAAAATCTCCCACAAAGCGCCGACACCCAACGAGAACAGGAAGGCAAAGAACGCCACAAAACCGGGCTTCATGTGCAGTTGGATTTTCTCGGTTTCGTTCATGATGTGTACTAACAGGAAGCCGAGGATGCCCAGAAGGAAGCCGGATGTGGTGTGTAGCGCCATATCCCACCACCAGAATCGACTGTAGTAGCCGTGCACTTCCCCCAGGAACAACGAGGCAAAAACAAAGCCGATGGCCGCCAACTGCAGTTCCGGCGGTATGTGAATGCGGAAACGTCGCTCGAACAGCACCGGGAAGAAGGTGATCAGGATGATCATGCTGGTCAGGAATGCGGTGAACCAGCGCTGGCCCCAAAGCGCGAGTATGGCCTCGGTCAGCAGGATCAGCTGCAGGAATCCTGTGATTCGTTGGTGGGTGATTCGTATACGCATGCCTTAAACCTAACACGAATAACGGCCCCAAGCTGACCAGGTTGTAACTGGAACGCCGGGACAATCATGAGGACAATACGTCGTTTGCATACACCTTGATCATGGGTAACTCCGTTATGGGAAAAACAAAACTTCTGGCCGCCCTGATTGGTGCGGCGGTGCTCTTGTCGGCCTGCGGGGGCGCGGAATCTCCGGAGCAGGTATCAAAGGCTTTCTGGCAAGCCGTCATTGAACAGGACGCCGGAGAGGCCAACGAATATTCCACCTTGATTGAAGACGCCGCTTTTGATGGCTACCAGCGTCAGTGGCAGGGTGTCGATATTGAATGGGGCAGGGTGGTTATTGATGGCCAGCAGGCAACGGTGGATACCACCTTCAAGGGCCTGCCAGGGCGTAACCAGCCACTGAAAACCACCACCTACCTTGTGAAAAAAGATGACCAGTGGCTGGTGGATTATTTCCGCACCGGTGAGGCCCTGAACAGCGGCCCGCTCTGGGGCGACGTGGTGAACCAGTTGGAAGCACTGGGCAAAGACCTTCAGGTTGAACTGGCCCGCTATTCCGATGACCTGGCCCGCGAATTTGACGCCCTGACTGAGGAGTTGCGGCAGCAGGCAGCGGATGCCGGCGAAAGTTTCTCCCAGTTGGTGGATGACTATGGCCGGATGCTCCGCCAGCACATTCAGGAGCTGGCCCAGTCCCTGCGTGAAGCCTTGAAGGACAACCCGGACGCCTCCGTGGAAGACCGCCGCATGCTGAACGAAGCGGTGATTCGTCTGGAAGAACAGAACGACGCGCTCGAAAACCCGGATGTGGAGTCGGTCACTGAGAGTACCCGTGTGGCATTGGCCACTGAGTTGCAACTGGGTGAGCTGGGTCCCGAGTTCGCCGCCTACAAAGCCGAGTGGCAGCAGCGGCTGGCGGAAATGGAACGGGAGCTGGCGGATTACGTCGATCAGCTGGAGCAGGGCAACTGAGGTTGCCTTGATTTTTTCGCTATTGGCGCAATGCTTCTGACTATCACCTGATAGGAGGAGACGTTATGTCTGGTGAGATCAAACACCTGGTGTGCCCGCACTGCCACAAGGTTAACCGGGTGCCGGAAGCCAAGCTGTCAGCCGGTGGCAACTGTGGGGCCTGTAAGCAACCGTTATGGCCGGATAGGATGTTGGAGCTGACCGAGCAGAGCTTTTCAGCGCACACCGGGCGTAGCGATGTGCCGGTGCTGGTCGACTTCTGGGCCAGTTGGTGTGGGCCGTGCAAGGCTATGGCGCCACAGTTCGAACAGGCGGCAGCCAACTGGAAGGGGCAGGTCCGTTTTGCCAAGCTCAACACCGAACAACATCCCGGCCCGGCCGGCCAGTTCGGGATTCGCAGCATTCCCACCATGATCCTTTACCGAAACGGCCGCGAGGTGGCCCGTCAGAGTGGTGCCATGAATGCAGCGCAAATCAATCAGTGGCTCCAGAGCCAGCTCTGATTTCCTGCCAATGGTTAAGCAGCCCCCACGGGGCTGCCTTTCGATGGGGCTGAAACGATCTGGTCGCGGCCTTGTTTTTTGGCTTCATAGAGGCGGCCATCAATAAGCTTCAGGAAATCTTGGAGGTTGTCGGTTCGTGTGGGCACAACGGTCCCGACGCCAATGCTTATGGTGACGGGGGCGCAATTAAGCTCCGAGCCATGCTTGAGCTGCCTTTCCGAAAGGCATTGCTGGCACCGTTCAGCGACCTTGAGCGCTGCACTCATTTCCGTTTCCGGTAACACCATGATGAACTCTTCGCCGCCAAACCGTGCGACAAAATCCTTTGCACGCAACGCGGAGGACTGGAGCAGAGAGGCCACTTCCTTGAGGCATTCGTCGCCTTTCAAATGGCCGTGAGCATCGTTGTATTGTTTGAAGTGGTCGATGTCGATCAGCAGGGCAGACAGCGGTTGGCGGTGGCGTAGAGCGTTATGCCAGCTTTCTTCCATCACCGTATCAAACATGCGGCGGTTGGCCAGGCCGGTCAGCCCATCCCTGAAGGAATACTCTTCCAGTTTTTTCTGTAGCGCTGCCAGTTCCTGTTCGGTTTTCTTGCGCTCGCTGATATCAAACATGAAACCAACAAGCGCTTCCACGCCGCCCTCGGCGTTTCGGACCACATGAACAACATCCCGAATCCAGACGTAATGGCCGTCCTTGTGCAGTGCCCGATAGTCCGCTTCGTGGTCGACGCCTGACTTGGACTGGGAGACACAAAAGTTAACCACCCACTCCTGATCCTCCGGGTGCATTCGGGTCGCCCAGTCCTCCACGCTGATCCAGCTATCCTGTGCCCAGCCCAGTAGTGGTTCGATCTGCGGGCCGATATACACAAACTGCATTGTGGCCCAGTCAATCTTCCAGGGTATGGCGCGGGTGGACTCCAGCAGTGTCTTGTAGACCGACTCATCCTCGGCCTGGGAAATTGAAGGCTCGGTCATGTTCAATTCCGGTTCGGGGTTTGGTTGTAACATAACCTATTTAGGTTAACCCGGGGTAGCGCTTCAGTGCGTGGCTGTTTTTGACATTGAATCTTGCTGTCGAGTGGTCGACAATCAGTTATAAATCTCGTGTTAACAAACACTCACTTTATTTCTGAGAGAGGGGTAGGCCCGGTGGCAGAGTTGGTAAGTTACGAGCTAGAAGACGGTGTGGCGACAATTACCATTATTAATGGTAAAGCCAACGCCCTGAATCACGAGGTATTCGAAGGGCTGAACAGGGCCCTCGATCAAGCGGAGCAGGACAAGGCCATTGTTATCCTGACCGGCCAGCCAGGCATGTTTTCAGGTGGCTATGATCTGAAAGAAATGCAGCAGGGCCCGAAAGAGGCCATGGCTTTGGTAAGGGTGGGATCGATGTTCGCCCGTCGCCTGTCGGCTTTCCCGATGCCGGTGATTGCCGCGTGCAGTGGTCACGCCATTGCCAAGGGCGCATTTCTCATGTTGTCGGTGGACTACCGCATTGGTGTGGAAGGCAGCTTCAAGCTGGGGCTGAACGAGGTGGCCATTGGCATGACCATGCACCATGCCGGCATCGAGATTGCCCGCCATCGCCTCGCACCGGCCTATTTCTATCGTTCCGTGGTCAATGCCGAGATCTTCAATCCGGAAACTGCGGTCACCGCCGGTTTCCTGGATGAAATCGTGGCGGTGGGGCAACTGCAGGACCGGGCCCGGGCGGTGGCTGATCAGTTCAAACAGCTAAATCTGCGGGCACACCAGCAAACCAAGGTGAAGGCCAAGGCGGAGTATCTGGCCCGGCTGGATGACTGCATTGAAAAGGACGCCGCACACTTTGGCGGCTAATCAGGAGCTGTCCGCGCCGCCTTACCGGGCGGCGTAAAACGCTCGGCTCTGTTCGTACACGGGGCTCATGTCCACCATGGCAAAGCCCAACACCGCCGAGTGTACCTGGAAGGTGTATTGGCTACCTGGCGGTTGTTGTTGCCAGTATTCCAGGATGTTGCTTTGCCGCTGGTCGATGGCGGGATAGTTATCGGCGATGAAATACGCCGTGTCGGCCACTTCGAAATTGACGCTTTGTGGCTGCGGCTCAGCCAGTAACGTATAGCGTTGAACACCGGGGTAGGTGGCCATCACGGATGCGATGGCCAGAATGGCAGTCACTCCGAGCTTCTCGGTATTTGGTGCGCCTTTGCCGAGCTTAATGCCCGCAACAGTTGCAATCAGACCAGCAGAAACGAAGGGCCAGAGCGGTAAGTCTCCCAGTACCAGGTAGTTGGTCAGCATCAGGTAATCCACCAGCGCGTAGCCTCCCAGCACTGTCAGCAATGCCAGGGCAACCAGCATGCCTTTGTGAGTCAGGAGGTTGAACTGGTCGGCCAGTGGCCCGGTGCGCTCCGGTGCTTGTGCAACGAGTTTCTCATCGCCCACGACACCGGCTAGTGCCCGAGTCAGTGGTGACTCTTGCAGTACCGTGGCGACCCTCTCCTGTTGCTTCCCCATAATCTCGGTAAAACCCAGGCGATGATCCGGTTTTCCTTCCTCGCGGAAATGATAGGGCTGGAAGCGATAAGTCTGTCTGTCGGTGACCAGCAGTAATCGCGATTGATTCAGCGCCATGCCCAGGTTTTTGGCTTTATCGGCGGGGACCAGTTCCAGACGTTGAACTGTGCTGAGCGGAATCCGGTGTTGGCCGGTGGTCAGGCCGGTGAGCCCGATGGCTGTAAGGCGGGGAATGTGAACTTCAAGGGTGTTGCCGGAGAGCTTCAGGTAGGCTTTTCGGTTGGCCATTCCATTGATGAACAGAAGTAACAGGGCAATACCGAGCACAATGGGTTCATAGAGCAGGCTGCCATCGTCATTCTGGAACAGGGTGCGGTAGTCCAGGTCGCCGCCCAGGCCTGGCAGCAGCGTGATGGCAAAGCCGGCGAAGATCAGCAGCAAGGAGCCGCCAACCAGTGCATACATGTGGGCGGTTTTTACGTTACCTGGGGTGTATTGAAAGCGCGTGGTGTCCATGTGCTCCATCCTTGAAACATTAAGGTTCCGGGGAGTGTATCAGAGCGCGCCTGCCCGCTGATCAAATAACCTGCAGAAACTGCAAAACCTGTCACAACGCGGCTTGTCGGTGGGTGTCCTTGCCTTGCTAACAAAGTTATCCACAGAAGTTGTGGGTAAAGTGACATGCGTATGAACCCGCAGGGCTATCGCATCCAGGCGTCGGTCATGGTATATCAGCGGTTCCCAAACAAACTCTGGAATTCTGTTCATGCCAAAAGCAAGTGAGATCAAGAAGAACCAGGCCGTTGAATATCAGGGCCGAGTGTATTTTGTAAAAGATATTGAGCGTTCCGTGCCCCAGGGCCGCGCCGGTGGCAGCCTGTATCGCATGCGTATGTACGATGTGGTTACCGGTCAGAAGCTGGATGAGACCTTCAAGGATTCAGACATGCTGAATCAGGCGGACCTGGTTCGACGCCCGGCGGTGTTCTCCTATGCCGACGGGGATGAGTACGTGTTTATGGATACCGAGGACTTCACTCAGTACCTGTTGAATAAAAGTGCCATTGAAGACGATCTGCTGTTTATCACCGAGGACACCGAAGGGGTGATGGTGGTGCTGGTGAGCGACAGCCCGGTGGGCGTGGATCTGCCGCCGACGGTGGAGTTGCCCATTGAGGAAACGGACCCGTCCGTCAAAGGTGGTTCCGCCACCGCTCGCACCAAGCCGGCGCGTTTGACTACCGGGTTGGTGGTGCAGGTGCCGGAGCATATTTCCACCGGTGATCGCATCAGGATCAATGTGGATGAGCGCAAGTTCCTGAGCCGCGCCTGACGCTCTGGCATTGGTGCACAAGCAGGCGGGCAGGCCTTTCCAAAAACCGCTACGAGCACGTCCATGTGCGCTTCTCTCAGGCCATCCCTGGCCTTCGAAATTTTTGGAAAGGCCTGCCCGCCCACTTGTTTCAGCT